>Ga0335084_10000184_pt1 | contig 46553 bp, 47 predicted proteins | sample Lox_Sample_44_FD_206721 | JGI IMG/M metagenome (GOLD analysis project Ga0335084, IMG submission 206721) | Soil microbial communities from Loxahatchee National Wildlife Refuge, Florida, United States - Lox_Sample_4.4 | ecosystem: Environmental > Terrestrial > Soil > Wetlands | place: USA...
GAGGTTTGGGCCGTATCGATGGTTGGTGGAACGATCTTCCACCGGTGAGTGATGCAGCGTGAGATTTCCAGAGTCTTGGTCCTCAACCTTCTCTGGCACGACCCCCAGGCGGTGCTGAAGCACCGCCCAGGACAACTACGCCCTTGACACGGACTTCGCTCTTATCGAGGGGCACCCTCGAGTGTATATCCACGGAATGAGCGGTGCCTTATAGTGAGCCAAGCGGCTGCTCTTGATCATGAAGAATCTCTGGCTCATTCTGCTTCTGTTCCTGATTGGCTGCCCCGCCAAGAAGACGCCGGTCGCGCCGCCCCCGCCGCCCCCGCCGGTGCGCAGCCAGATGCCGCCGCCAACGGCGGAGGTCATCGAGCACTGCGTCGTCAGCAAGCGGGAGAACGCAAATACGGTGTCCTGTCTTTGCGTGCCGGTGACTACGCGGATCGACTCCAAGACCGGGCACACCGTCATCGTCTGTAAGAAAATGCCAGAGACCCGGTGACGGCGGAAGCTTGCAGATTTACCCTGCCCCGCGATGCTTGATCGACTCAAAGTCAAAGTTGTTGCACACTCCGGTCAGGCGTCGAGCCCGGCCACCCACTCGGCCTGGCGCGAACCGCCGTGACTGAGTGCATACAGCACTAGCTCCACGCGGCTCGATATGCCTAGCTTATCGAAGATGCGGAACAGGTATTTCTTGACGGTGTGCTCGCTGAGGCAGAGTTCACGCGCCACCTCGCGATTGCTCAAGCCGTCCGCGACCAGGGCCATCACCTGCTCTTCCCGCGGGGTAAGCAATCGAACTCCCCGCGAATTTACCATGTGCAGCGAGGGCACCTGGCTCAAGGCTTCCACCAGGTATTGCACCTGTTCGCTGTTGGCCCATACTTGCCCCTGGTGCATACTCTGGATGCACTTGCACAGCAGTCGAAAAGGGTATTCGGAGAAGCAAAACAGGCCGCGAGCGCTGGAGCGAAAGGCGTTCACCACCACCTCGCGATCATAGCTGTCGAGCAAAATGAGTTTTGCCACCTCGGGGGTAGGCCAGATGCATCCTTCGCACCACCGTCATGTCGGGCCAGCCATCTCTGGGACTGTCCGCGTTAAGCCCGGCAATCTGTATGGACAGGGAGCTGATTGTGTGCAAAATGACATCCGGATCAAACAGGCATGAAGTGACTTGAAGTTCTGACCGGCGGCGCAGCGCCCTGACCAGAAGCTGGCATTGCATCTGATTGGAGTCAGCGACCAGCACCCCAATCGAAGTCGAGTTTCCAACTGACGAAGTTCCAACGGATATGGATGTCACAAATCCTTTCGGCGCGCGGTTAGCATCCTCCGGTCCAGTCCGTTCTCAACAAATTAGCGTCAGCCTAGAGGCATACCTGCATAAGTGGCTGCGAAGTTATGAAACCTGCGTCGACCGCTTTCTCCTGCCCAGCCAGTTCGTGAAGACGAAGCTGGTGGAGAACGGTTGGGATGCCGGGAAGATTGAGGTACTCCCGCATTTCCAGAACCTGCCGGCTCAGAGGATGTCTGACCCATCGCCGGACGCTCCCATCCTTTATTTCGGCCGTCTCTCAGCAGAGAAAGGGCTGGCTGATCTCCTGCGCGCCATGCCCAACCTTCCCGCGGTCCGCCTGCAGATTGCGGGCGAAGGGCCGCAGCGGGCAGAACTGGAACGACACGCGGCAGATATGGATCTTCCAAATGTTGAATTCCTGGGCCAGGTCGCAGGACCCCACCTCCACCGGCTCATCTCCACCTCGCGCTTCACCGTCCTGCCGTCGTGGGCTTACGAGACCCTGGGCAAGACGATTTTGGATCCTACGCGTGGGGACGCGCGGTCGTGGCCTCGGACCTGGGCTCGAGAAGGGAATTGGTGCATGAGGGTGAAACCGGCGTCCTGTTCCGAGCAGGTGACATACAGCAATTGACCGCAGCGATCTCGTTCCTGATCGAACGGCCGGAACTGGCCGCAGGGATGGGCGCCGCCGGACGCGCTCTGGTGGTCGGCCAGCACTCGCCCGCGAGTCACTATGCCGCTCTGACACGCTTGTATGAGCAACTGGCGACAAAGCCAAAAAAAATGGACGACCGGAGCCGCAAGTCGGTCGCGAAACCGGCATTGCGAGTCGCATTCATCGGCGGCCGCGGTGTTATTTCCAAATACAGTGGCCTAGAGACCCATACTACGAGGAGATTGGCCAACGCCTGGCCGAGATGGGACACGACGTCACCGTGTACTGCCGCACCTATTTCAGTCCCGCGCAAGCAGCGCACCACGGGATGCGCCTGGTCCGCCTGCCCACCATTCGCTCGAAGCACCTGGAGACTCTGGTGCACACCTTTCTCAGCACGATCCATGCACTCTTTAGTGATAGCGACATCGTGCACTATCAACGCCTAGGACCGGCGTTGTTTCCTTCCTGCCCCGCTGGTTCGGAAAGAAGACGGTGGTCACGGTCCAGGGACTGGACTGGCAGCGGCGAAAGTGGGGCCGGGTTGCGTCCGCCATTCTGCAACTGGGTGAGCGGCCCGCCGTCAAACTTCCCGACCTGACCATGGTGGTATCGCGGACTCTACAACAGTATTACCACCTGCACTATGGCGCGGAACCGGTGTATGTGCCCAATGGGACTTCGTTGCGGCGCCGACGCACCAGCGGAAGACTGCGCGAATGGGGTCTAGAGTCCGGAGCGTACATTTTGTTTCTGCGTCGCTTTTCGCCGGAAAAGAACTGCGAGCTGCTGATTCAGGCTTATGAAGCGATAGAAACTCCGGTAAAACTTGTACTTGCGGGTGGATCGAGCCATTCTGACGCCTACGTAAAGCGGCTGCGGGAGCACCAGAGCGACCGCGTTCACGTTCTGGATTGGGTGGCCGGTGAAGGCTTGGATGAGTTGCTCACCAATGCCATGCTGTTTGTATTGCCCTTCGATATGGAAGGCCTCTCCCTGGCCCTGCTGGATGCCATAGGAGCGGGCGTCTGCGTGCTGGCCAGCGATGTTCCCGAGAACCGCGAAGTGGTCGAAGACGCGGGCTTTACCTTCCGGCATGGTGATCGCAATGACCTGCAACGAATGCTGCGGCTGCTGATCTCCGAGCCCGAAATCCGGCAGGCTGCGGCCGGCAAGGCCCGGGAAGAGTGTGGGAGCACTATTTATGGGGGAGGGTGGCGCGAGAGATTGAAAGCCGATACCTGGAACTGGCGGCGGAGAAGAACTTCCTCAAACCTGTCGCTCCGGCGAGGGCAACGGGTTATCGTCGTCGCGCTGCGTAGTTTGCTTCGCTACTCAATGGTGGCCTGGGTTGAAACTGGCCGCCCGGGCCAGCGTCATCCTGATGGACTTCGGTCCCGAAGGATCTGGCGTGAGGCACACTGTCGCTCCCCAGCCGCAGATGGCTTCCATCCCAGATGCTTCGCAAGTCAGCATGACGCTTTCCCGCTAGGCGTAGTGAAGGTCAGTCTGCCCCCGCGCTTTTCACCGCTCTACAACGGCCGGAACTTCTTGAATAACCTTTCACAACAGGGGTTGCTCTCTTTCTTGATTACAATCAGAGCGGCGCTGCTGATGAACCTTGATCTCGCCGGCGCGGCCTGCTCTCATGGAAAAAACCATTCTGGTAACCGGAGGTTCGGGGTTCATCGGTTCCAACTTCATCCTGCAATGGATGGAAGAGGAGGAAACTCCGGTGGTCAACCTCGACAAACTGACCTACGCGGGCAACCCGCGGAACCTGCTCCAGGTTTCCTCCGATCCGCGATATTCCTTCACCCATGGAGACGTGTGCGACCGCGAACTCCTGCGCGAACTGTTCAAACTCCACCAGCCACGCGCCATCGTGCACTTCGCGGCCGAGAGCCATGTGGATCGTTCTATCCATGGGCCCGATGACTTCGTCCGGACCAATGTCTACGGAACATTTTGTCTGCTGGAAGAAGCGCGGGCCTATTGCGAAGGGCTGGACGAGCAGGACCGGAACACGTTCCGCTTTCTTCATATATCGACCGACGAAGTATACGGATCGCTGGGCCCGAACGATCCTCCGTTCTGCGAGACCACAGCGTACGCGCCCAACAGTCCGTATTCCGCTTCCAAGGCGGGCGCCGACCACCTGGTGCGGGCTTACCGCCACACTTACGGCCTTCCGACCCTGACCACTAATTGCTCCAATAACTATGGACCCTACCAGTTTCCGGAAAAATTGATTCCGCTCATGGTCCTGAACGCCCGGGAGGGCAAGCCCTTGCCGGTGTACGGAGACGGGCAGAATGTGCGCGACTGGGTGTTCGTCGCCGATCACTGCGAGGCGGTGCGTACGGTGCTGGCTAAAGGGAGAGTGGGAGAGACCTACAATATCGGCGGGAGAAGTGAGAAACCAAATATCGAAATCGTGGAAACCATCTGCGCCATCCTGGATCAGTTGTGTCCCGGCGATCCCACCGTGCCCCATCGAAAGTTGATTACGTTTGTGAAGGACCGTCCCGGCCACGACCGTCGTTACGCCATCGACGCGCGCAAGATCGAGGGCGAATTGGGATGGACGCCACGTGAGAGTTTCGAGACCGGCATGCGCAAGACTATCGATTGGTATTTGCAAAATGAGGAATGGGTGAAAGAGGTTACAAGCGGCAGCTACCGAAAGTGGATCGCCACCCAATACTCGTAGGTTGTTGCACATCCGGCCTCAGCGAAACCGGGAACTGACCGCATGCGAATCGCTATCTTTGGAGCCACCGGCCTGCTGGGAAAGGCGCTCATGCGTGAGTGGAAGGATGAGTGGAAGGATGACGAGGTCACTGGATTCGGCTCTGCGAAGGGAGACATCCGCGATGAGAAACAGGTTTTGCTTTTGGTCCAGCGTGCTCGCCCCGATTGGATTGTCCTGGCTGCGGCGTACACCGATGTGGACGGCTGCGAAACCAATCGCGACCTGGCCTTCGGCGTGAACTGCCGCGGAGCAGAGAACGTGGCGCAAGCGGCGAAACAGCATGGCGCCCGCCTGCTTTTTCTCAGTACAGACTATGTCTTCGATGGAACCAAGGCGACGCCCTACGCAACCGATGACCAGCGTTCGCCGCGCAGCATTTACGGCCAGTCGAAGGCCGAGGCAGAGGTGCGACTGGGGGAGATTCTTCCCCACAGCTGTATCGTCCGAACTTCCTGGCTTTTCGGCGTGGGAGGAAAATGTTTCCCCGACACAATTCTGAAATTGGCCGCAAGCCGGCCAGAGTTGGAAGTAGTGGGCGACCAGCGCGGGTCCCCGACTTACTCGATCGATCTGGCACGCGCCATCATTCAGTTGTGCCGACAGGGCGCTGGTGGCATCGTGCACGTCACCAACCGCGGCGAGTGCTCATGGTACGAGTTTGCGCGCGCCATCATCGCGGAGGTAGGACTCGATGCAGTGGTGCGCGAAACCACCAGCGAGAAGTTCGTGCGCCCCGCAGAACGTCCGAAATATTCCGTGCTGTCTCCAGAAAGCTTGCAAGAACGCGGCATCGCCATGCCCGACTGGCAGGACGCGCTAAAGAGATACTTATCAGAGCGCGCGTAGGGACATGTCCTCATCTGTCCAGCCGAGCGCAGTTCGACCTTTTTCGTTGGGAACGTGACGAGCGGAGCGTTGCTCCGCCGGACAGATGAGGACATCTGCCCCTACGTGATTCGGTGCGGAACTACAGTTGCGCGAGGAGCGCGGTCCGCATCTTCTCCTGATGTCTCGGATCCAGTTTGGCGCCGGCGCAGGTCACGTGGAAGACGTCAGTGGCAGTCTGGCCCTGCGTATCGATAATCGCAACTTCGATATTGCAGCCCAGTTCGGCGATGGTGGAACTGATGTCGTAAAGCAGTCCGGGACGGTCCTGGGCGATGATCTCGATCAGCGTGCTGTGCTGCGAACAGGTGTTGTCAGTCTGAACGCTGGTCTCGATTCTTACTTTCGGGTTCTGCACTCCCGGCTTGAACTTCGTCTCCATGAGGTCGACCACGTTAATCTCTCCCGAGACGGCCTCAGCAAGTTTCCGTTTGAGGCGGTTTATTTCGGAAGGATTGAGTTCGAGCGTGCGGAACCGGTCAGAAAAGCGGAAGGTGTCGAGCACTACGCCCGCCTTGTTGGCAAAGGCCTCGGCCTTCAAAATATTCATACCCCAGGAGGACAGCGTGCCCACCACATGGGAAAACAGGCCTGGGCAGTCCAGCGTCAAGAGAACAAGTTCGAAGTAGCCGTCGCGGCGGAGTATTTCAATCTGCGGTTCCTCATCTTTCATCTTAAGGCGATCGTACATTCGGCAGTGGGCAACAATCTCGCCGGGCGTGTGCATCAGCAGATAGCGTTTGGGAAAACCCTCGAGAAAAGAAATGATGTGTTTTGAGTCCGGTTCGCCGGCAGCGGCAACAACTTCCTTGATGCGCTCGCTGTTGCTTGCATTCGCGGTAAGGCGCTGGTCGTCCACGGTCCGGCTGAGATGGTTGAATGCAGCCGCATAGAGCTGCCACAGCATTTCAGCCTTCCATGGCGTCAGCGCTTCCGGGTTGACCGATTTAACATCAGTGTAGGTAAGCAGCGTCAGCATCTTTAGCCGCTCCGTAGTGCCTACAACCTCACTGAAGTCCGCCACAACGTTGGCATCGAAGATGTCCTGGCGCCTGGTCGTGGCCGACATGCGCAAGTGGTTCGCAATCAGAAACACCACCGTCTCACGGTCCGCAGGCTCCAGCCGCAGCCGCTCGAGAACGCTGGCTGAGGCTTGCAGACTTGCGGCCACGTGGTCATCCGAGGGCATACCCTTGCCGACATCGTGAAACAGAAGTGCCAGAAAAAGCAGGTCCGGGCGTTCGAGCCCGTCCCGAATGTCCCGGAAGCGGCGTTCCAGTTCGCTGTCAGGCGTTCGCAGCGCGTGAATGTTTTCGATCGCAACCAGCGAATGTTCATCCACCGTGTAGCGGTGGTAATAGTCGCGAATCACCAGGGAATCGACCGCCTGAAACTCAGGGAACAGCAGGACCAGCACGCCCAGCCGGTGCATGGCACGCAGGGCGGCGCCGGCATGAGGCGACACCAGGATTCGCCGGAAGTACGACCATACCTCGGGAGAATCATGGGCCCATTCCCGTAGGCTGGGAAGGGCGGCCTCGACGCAGCGCTCGGTTTCGGCAGTCAGTTTCAGGCCATGACGGCCAATGAATTCAAAAAGACCCAGTAGCAGGGTGGGGTCCTTTACCGAGGAGAGCTGGCGCAGAAACACGCGGCCTTCGACCACGGAGAAGTCTGCGTTCGACAAGCGCGACTTGCGATTTTCAAAGAGCCGGTACAGGCCGGAGCGTCCGGGCGGCACCTCATCGAAGAGCACGGTCAGCCGGTAAATCGAGCGAACGTGGCGGAAGTAAGTTCGCATCCAGACCGCAGCCGTGGCCGGCGCACCGCCCGGCAGTCCGATTCCCGCCGCAGCCGCCTCAGACTGCAGTTCGTAGGTCAGATTGTTGAGGTCCCGGCCCTGGCGATAGTGCAGGAAGCATCGCACGGCTGAAAGAAAATCCAGGGCGGCGCCACACTCAGCACGTAGTGCGCTGGGCAGCAAATTGTCTGCCGCAGGCCACGCCCCCGTTTTCTCCAGCTCCGAGATCAGGCTGAGCCAGGAAGCGACTTGATAATCCCGCAGGCCCCCAGGGCAGCCCTTGATATTGGGTTCCAGGTGAAAAATAGTGTGGCCGTATTTAGTGTGGCGAGCCGAGGTCAGATCGATCAGCCGTTGCTGCAGCTCCAGCGCCTCTAGTGCCACCATCTTCGGAATCACCTGCGAGCGAAGCTTTTCAAACAGTTCTGCGTCGCCGCAAAGGTAGCGGCAATCCAGCAGCGAAATGTTGAACTCGAGATTGTCCCGGTGCAGCTTGCCGCACTCTGCCAGGGAGCGGGTCGTGGGGCTGACGCGGAGGTGGAGGTCCCAGAGGGCCTGGGAAATTCGCGGGATCACGCGCTTCTGCGCGTCTTCGCTCAGGGCCGATTCGTGCAGAAAGAGAATATCAATGTCGGAGCAGGGAAATAACGTGCTGCGGCCGAAGCCGCCCAGGGCAGCAACGCAAATTCTGTCGGGCGAGCCTGGAGAAAATTGATTCCACAATTCCCCAATCAGGGAATCAGTCAGATTCGAGCGCTCGCGGATGGCCGCTTGCCCGTCATGCGAGCGTTCAAATCTACCCCGTATCTCGTCCGCCTCGGCCTGGTATGCGTCCTGTGAGATTGAGCTATTTGCCAGCACTGACCTCGGACTCCGGTCCGTATTCCTGAATCGGCGCCAGAGTGTTGCCACCCCGTGCGCCACGGAGGAGCCACGTGATTCGACTATGCGATCGAGGACTCACGCAGAACCTCACCCGGCAAGTCATTATGTGGTTTTTGGACTGGGATGGCTAATCTATTGTTTTTATCCCTACGATTCAGAACAGTTATGAGCCCTGACCGGCAAGTCAGGGCCCCGGGCCCCAAACAACCGGTGGGGCCTTTGATTTCAATGCTTAGAGTGCCGCCACTCCGCGCTCGTGGTTCCGAATCCGTATGGCTTCGTCCACCTTGGAAAGAAAAATCTTTCCGTCGCCGATCTTCCCTGTCCCCGCGCTTTGCACAATGGCATCGACCGCGGCGTTCACCAGGTTGTCGGCCAGCACCATTTCAATCTTGATCTTGGGCACGAGATCGACGGTGTATTCCCGGCCACGATAAACCTCGGTGTGACCCTTCTGCCTGCCGTGCCCGCGCACGTCAGAGATCGTCATGCCCTCAACCCCCAGTTCCGCCAAAACTTCCTTGACGGCCTCAAATCTGGATGGCTGAATAATCGCTTCAAGTTTCGTCATTGTGTTTATCCTCGTACTGGCGGATTCCAGTCCTAAACCTTTCTGAAGTTTCCAGTCCTCACCTGACTAATCCCTGCGACTGCAAAAGCAGGTTACAGAGAAATCTCCGCTGCTGCCGTCTCCGATACCGAAGCCTGCAACAGCTCCTTGGGAAAGGCATAACGCAACAGCGCCGGTGTGATCAGTGTAGTGATTAACACCAGTAGTACGGTTTGCGCATAAATGTCCCGCGTGACCAGGCCCGCCGCAAAACCGATACTGGCCGTAATCAGTCCGACTTCACCTCGGGGGATCATTCCGATTCCCACGACAAACGAGTCACGCCTGCTGAATCCGGCGAAACCGGCGCCAAGGCCGCAGCCCACAATCTTCCCCACAATCGCAATCCCCAGGAGGATGGCGAAGAATCCTAGATATCCTCCCGACTGCCACGCGTTTACCTCAAGCCCGATGGACACCAGGAAGATGGGCCCAAAGAAAGAGTTGGTCATGGCCCGTAGTTCTTCAATGACACGCTCGTGAGATGGCGTGGCAGCGACGAAAAGCCCGGCGAGGTATGCGCCTGTGATTGCCGCCATCTTCCCCAATGATTCAGCGGTGAAGGCCATCAGGAATGCAATCGACAGGGCGGCAGCGACCTCCATATGGTGGCCATGCATGCGAGAGGCCTGTTTCATCAGCCAGCGCGTGAGAAACGGGCCGGCAGCAAACATTGCCACCAGACAACCCGACATATAACTTACCGGCATAACGAGGGCCTTCCAGTCGCCCACGCTTCCGCCGCCGGAACGTGCACTCACTGCGATGACCAGGGAGAGCACGATGAGACCCAACACATCGTCAATAACCGCTGCACCCAGAATCGTGGAACCCGCCGTGGATCGAATCTGGCTCAGATTCATCAGCGTCTGCGCGGTGATGGTGACACTGGTAGCCGTAAGGATGGTGCCGATGAATAACGCCTCCCGCCAGCCGAACCCAAACCATCGAGACAGCAGATAACCGCCTGCCATGGGCAGGACCACTCCGCCGGAAGCTGCACAGAAAGCCGGTTTCAGGGCGCGCTTGGCCATCTGGATGTCGGTCTCCAGGCCGGCCACGAACATAAGTACTACTACTCCAAGCTCAGCCAGCACCTTGAAGACGCCGGCTACCGAGGCGCCGCTTTCGCCCGTACTAGCCAGCCAGTGCATCTGCCAGATGTTGAGCGCGCTGGGACCTAAGAGCACTCCCGCCAGCAACTCCCCCAGCACGGCAGGCAGTCCGAGGCGAGTTGCCAGAGAACCGGCACTCTTTGCCGCTGCGATCAGCAGGGCGATGAACAAGAGTATCTGGAGCGAAGTGCTCATCGGCCTCCGCGAAGCCGGACGGTCCCTGCCTGACCTGTGGAGGCAGAGCGTAAGGTTGAAATCGCGATGGCCAGCGCACAACCGCCAATCACAGGAAAGACCGGCGCGTGCCCCAGGAGTATGAGGAAAAGCCCGACAATCACAGCCCACGACCACGCCAGCCGCTGCTTTTTGATGCTCTCGAACAGCCTGTCAGTCACGTATCATCCTCCCTCTTTACCAGCGAACATGCAGCAGAAGCGCCACGATGGCAGCCGCCAGGCCACCACCTGTAACAAAAAGACCCGGCTTGCTGAACGGTGTGTTGAACCAGGGCCGTGCAAGCCCATTTCGTTCCCGAGCCCGTTCCTCCTTGAGCAACTGGGTCAACATCTTGCGTTGTTCCAGGGTACTCACGCAGCGCAATGCCTGCTCCGCGGCGGCATAGCCTTTCTGCGGAATGCGTAGTTTGAAATTGAGCTGCGCCAGCGTGTAGTGGGCCGCGAAACTGTCGGGCTGTAGTTGGGCGGCAAGTTCAAGATGATCAATCGCCGGGTAAATCCTGTGGCTCAACGCATTCGCGAGGCCCAAAAAAACGTGGGCCTCACCAAACGCCGGAGCCAGTTCGACGCTCCGGGAGAGCGCAACCAGCGCTGCTCCCGGATCACCTAGTTGAAGCAGTTGCACGCCTTGCTGGAAGCACTCTACGGCTTCGCGAGGCAAGTCAAGTGCCGGCGGGCATTGCCAGGTGAGGGAATGCTCGCCGAACTCAGTGTTAACGGGAAAAGCGTTTTTCATTACGCTGTCTCCCGCGCGACCTGCAAGCCGGCGCTAACGTTCGCTGCCGTGCCGCTATGGGTGGTGTCCGGTTTGAGCACGAACTCGGGGTAGCACAGGGCGCCCATCTCTGGGATGTCCAGCCCTTCGAGCTCATCAGCCGCACTCACCCGCTGCCCGACGATGGCGTGAATTGCCAGGTTCGCCACATACGAGGTGGTGAAAACAAAACCAAGCAGCGTACCCACGCCGATGAGTTGGGCAACCAACTGTGTCGGATCGCCGTAGAACAGCCCCTTAACGCCGTTGGTGCCGTCAGCGAACAGACCGACGGAGATAACTCCCCACAGGCCGTTGGTTCCGTGCACCGAAATGGCACCCACGGGATCGTCCACGCGCAGCACGCGATCTACGAATTCAACGCTTACGCAGACCAGCAGGCCCGCAACGAACCCGATGATGACAGCGCCCATGGTGTTGACATAGCCACTGGGAGCCGTAATCGCGACCAAGCCGGCCAGCAGGCCGTTGCCCGACATGGAGGCGTCTGGCTTCCCATACTTGATCCACATAAACAGGAGCGCGCCGAAAGATCCCGTGCAGCCTGCCAACATCGTATCGACCGCAATGGTGCTGATGCGGAGCGCACCCGACGCTCCGAGCGTGCTGCCAGGGTTAAACCCGAACCAGCCGAAGGCCAGGATGAAGCAGCCCGTCAGCACGATGACGATGTCATGTCCCGGCATTGCATTCGACGAGCCATCGCGATTGTACTTGCCAATGCGAGGGCCGATGATCATGGAAAGAGCCAAAGCCGTGAGGCCGCCCACGGCGTGCACCACTCCCGATCCCGCAAAATCGGCGTAGCCCGCACCCAGCCCGTAGTTGGCACCCAGCTTGGAAAGCCATCCCCCGCCCCACGCCCAATTGGCGTAGAGGGGATAGGTGACGGCACCCAAAAGCACGGAGGAAACAGCAAAAGCGGCGAACTTCCATCTCTCTGCCGCCGCGCCCGTCACAATGGTCAAGGCCGTGTCCATGAAAACCATCTGGAACAGAAACAGAACCATCACGCCTACGTCGTAGGTCGCACCGGAAAGGAAGAAGCCTTTGGTGCCCCACAGGCCCCAGTCGTGTCCCAGCAAATGAATAGTGAACTCGTGACTCAGCGGGGCGGCTCCGCCCAATATTGAAACTCCAGCCGCTCCGCCCATCTGCAAGGCGAAACCGCACACCCAGTAGGCGAACAGACCGAATCCATAGACCATGAAGTTCATCATCATGGTGTGGTTGGCGTTCTTGGCGCGGCACAGCCCGGTCTCAACGATAGCGAAGCCGGCCTGCATGAACATCACCAGAAAGCCCGCCACCAACGTCCACACAAAATTGATGGCGATGCGATTCTGGCCTGCCTGGTTCACCAGGTCCACCAGGGTGAGAGGTTTAGTGGCATCAGCATGGACCACATCGTTGGCGGTTCCGGTCTTGGTCCCGCTGGGATCACCCGCGGCCTGATCGTCGGCACTGGGGCCACTGACCGGCAAAGGCGCGTCCACCGCCAGCGGCGGCGGTGTGGTAGCGGCTGCTGGAGCGCTGGGCGCAGCGGTTTGACCCTGGGCCCAGGCCGGTAATCCACATACGAGCAGCGCTACAATCGCCGCCCACAAACATGGTTTCAACCATGTGCAACATGTCATTGCGTATCTCCTCGTGAGTTTGAACGCGGGCCCTTCCTGGCCGCCGCGCCCCCGGTCTCTAAACCTTCCCGCTGTGCCGTCCTGCCGAACTACTGCTTCCACACTGCTTCCTTCTCGTGGGCGTTGATCAGCAGCTTGAGAATTGCGGTGAGTGTGATGGCAATTCCCACAATGCAGAGCACTAACCTTGCCCCGGTGGATGACGTCATCCCCAGACCTACAACCGGAAGCAACCATCCAAAAACCGCCAGCAAAACTCCAACTAGCTTCATGTGGTTCCCCTCTTGTTTGATCTATGCAGTTTTGATCTTGTAAAAGCCGGCCGCAGAGGCAAACAACAACCCCGCCCCTACGATGGCAAACACGATGCCCAGCCCACCCCCGTAGTGCAAACCCGCCACAAAGGACGTAAAGCCAACCAAGGTAGTGCCCAGATACGTTCCCTGCTTTGCATTCGCCGCCATTCTTTTGCTCCTTACATCGAGTATTTGAACCGGGGCAAGCTTAGGACGCTTAGGACCCCGTCCGTTGGCTGCTTCCATAAAAGGCAACCTCGTCTCCTGTAAAACCCGCTTACCTTCGTCGAACTCAACATTGGCGCGGGCACGGCTTGGGCGCTGGCACTAGGGGTGGTTTGAGTTGGGCCCAAGCCGTGAGCCCACGTAGCAACGGCATCGCTGCCGCCGGGTAAAAATCGATCTTCGTCTCTCCAGCCCATGACCTCGGCCTTTGGATAGTGAAGTTCTTGCTGCAACTCGCTCTCTTGTCTTACTTGGCATCCGCGCTGCTGAACGCGTACACCATGCCTAGAGTGAGCGTGTTCTGCGCGTCTTTGAACAATCCGGACCGGTACGGAAAAACGTCCTGGTCCGACATGTCACGGCGAAATTCAAGCCGGGCCATGATCTTGCTCGCCAGCATGCGCTGCAGAGTCAAAGTAAATTCGCTCACGTCCTGTGCTGTGCCAGTTGCGAAGCCATTGTGGTCCTTGAACCATTCGCCGCGTGTGGCGATGGTCCAGGTGGCGTTGGGAGCGTACTTGATGTAGCCGGCGATACCGCTCCACCACACCGCGGAGGTGGGAAATCCCGGACCCAGCAGCGCTGCCCGATCATGGCCGTAGTCGTAGTTCGCCATCAGCGAGAGCTTTGCGTTAGGGCTGAAGGTCACCACGGTGTCGCTGAGGTGCCTGAAGTCGGAATTGTTGTTACCCTGTTCCGGCCCCACAAGATAGTTTTCAATGAGGGTGAACCTGCCGGTGGGAGTCCAGGCTGCGGAGAATCCGGTGGTCTTGCCGCTGTTGTTGTCCACGCTATTGTTCCAGCCATTCATCAAGTAGCCGGTCAGCGCAAACTTGTTGTTAAAGGCGTATTTGCCGCTCATGCCAAAATGGAAGTAAGGAATGGCCCAGGAAAATAAAAGGCCGCGGGAGTAGTTCCAGTTGTCCTTGGTCTCGATAACTTCCGCGCCGGCCGGAGTCACGAACTTCCCCACGTTGATCTGAAGACCCTTGCCCACCGGGGCGAGGTACTCCAGATATCCTTCCTTCAGATACTGGTCGAAGTTGGTGACGGTGGACGGCGGACCCAGCACCGGAGTGCCCGGCACGTTCGGCGACGCTACCTCGCCGCCATTGACCAGGTTCATGGCCTGCCCAAAGCCGAGAGCGACGTGATAGCCAACGCGGCTGGCCGCCGCGTCTGGTGCTTTGTCGGCCACCAGTTCAAGCATGTTTAGAGCAAACTGGCTGGAATTGACGTCGAAGTTGCGCAGAGCAGTAGTGCGGTTTGCAGGCTGGTTCGAGTTGTAACCATAGTACACATCGACGAACCCGCTCAGGGTCGTTGGTCCCAGCAGCCCAGCGAGTCCGGTAGCTGCGGGAGCCGCAGCCGGCGCCGGGCTGGGCACCGCGGCTTCGGCCGGAGCAGGAGCAAGAGCGGCAGCCGCAGCTTTCTGCGCCACCATCTGGCTGCGCAGCTCCGCCAGCTGTTTTTCCAAGGAGTCGATACGGCTGGCCAGGTCGGGCGCGGACTCAGCCTGAGCCACAGCTCGATTCGCGGAGCCGCATATAATTCCGAGACTTACACCAAGCACCAAAACCCTCCAGCGGAAGGCACCATTCATCTAGACGACTCTCTTTCTCCCCTAGTCCTCTGTGGCGTGAACCACGGCTCAGCGCCGATACCAGCGTGCTGCACAGTACCGTCCCGCTGCTGTGAGAGTCCAATGCATAATTCTTTTCGCGCCTATCACAAATACTTTTAAAAACATTAATTTATGGAGCAGATAAGAGAAATTTATTGCGCCATTGCGGGAGGGCATTGGGGCCGGGAAATGTTGCCTGGAATTAACGTACCGTGGTACATTGGTACCATGAAATCCGGCGAAGCCTTCCTGGTGGAGCGGGTGCAGACCGGAGTTCGAATGGAAAGGCGACTGCTCAAAGTGCTCAAAGCCTTTGCCGAGTACCACGACTTGACGCTGGGCGATCTGCTGGAGGGGATCGTGTTGCACGCCTTCGACGGCAAGGCTCCGTTTGGCCAGTCGTCGCTTGACCAGATCAAGGAATTGAAAAAGTTCTATGGCCTGGAGCTGGACTCGAGTGCGAGTCACCGCCTGAAGGAGACGAAGCGCCGGCAGCCCTCCCGCAAGCGCGATTCCTGAGGTTCGCCATGAAAGCCAAGCCTGTGTTGACCCCTGATTCGCGGGTGCGCAAATGACACATCATGAACTGATAGAACGCTTTGAAGATGGCACATTGCCGCCCGAACACTTTCATCATCGAGATCACGTTCTGATGGCGTTTCTGTATCTGACGGAATACCCTGTGCTCGAAGCCCTGCAGGCGTTTTCCAGCGCTTTGCGGAGATTCGCCGACTCTCATGGTAAGCCGCAGCTCTACCACGCGACGGTAACCTGGGCGTACGTTTTTCTGATTCACCAGCGCATGGCGCGGGGCGGCCACCAGCAGAGCTGGGAGGAATTTGCCCGCAACAATCCCGATCTCCTGCAATGGAAGGATGGAATCCTGACGCGCTACTATCGGGCCGAGACCCTCGCCTCCGATTTAGCGAAAGCGATCTTCGTCCTGCCCGACTTGCGAACTGAAACAACCCCCAATGCATGATTGGTACCGGAGAGACAGGCCGGAAATATCAAGGAAGAAGCATAGGAACCCGCTTCTCGGTTGCCAGTTTTAAGTTCCCAGTCGTTGCTTTTAGTCCGGCCGGGAAGTTTGCCCTTTGACAAAAACTGTCAACCGATTGCTTCAGAGCGTCAATCGCCTGCGGGCGTGCTCTGGATTGTGACCAAAGCACGCTCCTAAACCTCTGATTCTGCAGGGGATGAGATTTGTCATCTGGCCTGGCCGGTGGCCCCTAAAGTGCGGCCTCTATTCGGCCGATAAGCAGATTCATACGGAGCCGCACAGGGGGCCTTTTGGGAAGAGGGAATCGACGGCACAAGCGGATCAAAATGGTTCTGCCCGTCCGCATATCGGGGAAGGACTCCGCCAATAATCCGGTGAACGAACTGGCCCACACCCTGGACATCACCCCGAACGGCGCTCGGTTGGGTGCCATTCACCATGCTTTGAAAGCCGGCGACAAACTCACGCTGCAATATCGGCAGCGCAGGATCCAGTTCCGGGTGGTCTGGGTAAAACCCATGGAAGGGACAAGCGAGTATCAGGTCGGTCTGGAAGGACTCGGTTCCGTTGGTGAGAACTGGGGGCTTGAGCTTCCCGAGTCCAGTATGGCGGATGAATACCAGACCACCACCACCACCACTTCCTCGTAGTTCATCAGTCAAATCTAAATCTTCGTCAGGCGTCAAATTACGTCGGTCAGGAAGCCCTGGCCCGGGCGGGCGAGCAAGTCTCGCTGGGTTGACGGAGCTTCGCGGGCGGGTGAGGGCATACGCGTGCATTACGCCGCTGCGCCATAAAGCTTGCGCAACGACTTGACGTTGGTTGCCGGTCTTTCATGCAGCAGAAGTTCCGTGGCCTGCACCCGCCGGTCATTGTGAAACCAGCGCTGGACCACGCCGTCGTGCAGGAAGTTAGCCAGCGCAAGCAGGGTCATACCCTGGTGGTGGGCCATCCAGCAGCGCACCAGTTCGTGGCGGTGGCGCCAGTTGCGACGTCCGGAAGTTGTACTGTAATCCGCCGCCTCGTAGAACCCGTATGGGCCCAGCCAGCCCTCGCCTTCCATTCGACGCAAATTGCGTAACGCGGCGGAAGCATCTACGTGCAGCGCGAGGAATGTGGAATAGGGAGAGATGACCAGCATGCGGGCCTCACCCTGATGCAGCGAGATATCCGGCAGACCGAATGCCTGATACTGATAGTTCCCAGACTCATCCCTTTTGGCGTAAGCCGATTCTGAAATCCCCCAAGGCACGCTTTTTTCGTTGCCATAAATCTGCTGCAGGCGCACCGCTGCGATGCGCGAATTGTCCAGCAGAGTGTTGGGGTAGGTCCGCATCCAGAGGACCGGCATCAGGTACTCGAACATGGTCCCGGTCCAGGAGAGCAGCACCGGAAATCCATGCTCGCGAGTGTGCGATCTACCCAGCAGAAACCAGACGTCCTGAGGAATATCCTCCTTGGCGATGGCGGCGAAGACGGCGATGCGCGCTTCCGAAGCCAGCAAATCGTAACAGGCGGCCGGGAGTTTTCCCGCCTCCACATCGAAACCGAGCGACAGCAATTTGCGCCCCGGATCAAGCAGGAAGCGGAAGTCCATTTCGTCGGCGAGCTTCCCAGCCGAGCTGGCGATCTGCTTGAGATCTTCAATCAGGTCGAGTGCCCGCGAACGCGCGTCCGGCAGCATGGCCTGCAATCGCAGATACAGAGCCTTGCGGTCGCCGGCGCCATTGGCATGGTCGAGAGCGAATTGCAGACGTGCCACCAGCCTGTCCACTACGTCCGGCAAGCGCTCGATGGTCAGGCTTTGCGAGTCGAATTTGAATTCCAGCGTGGCGTCTTTCCACAGCGGGACAAACTCCGGCAGCATCCACGGGGCATAGACCTGAACCGCTTTCCTGAGATTTCTCACCCGGGAGAGAGATTCGGTTGCGAACCAGCGCACCTCCGCCTCGTACTTGGGGTTCACCGTTTCCAGGTCGCTCTCCAGCAATCCTTCCTCCGAAGGCGCCAGCAGACGCTGTAGCCAGCTTCTTTTCCTGATCTGTTCCTGAAAGGTCTTGAAACGTTTCTGGGGAAAGGCATGACTTTCGACCAGGATGCGAAGATGATCGGCCAGACCCTGCGCCAGCTGTTTCTCCAGCAATGGACGTTGCAGAAGATCGAGACAGCCTTGCTGTAAGGTCCACAGCGACGCGACCAAGTTGCCGCTATCCACGGCGGAAACGAATCGGGGCCGAAGAGGTTCGAGGGTGCGGGTGTCGTACCAGTTGAACAGGTGGCCATGAGAGCGCGAAAGCTTGTCCATCGTGGCCAGAGTTCGCAAGGTCTGTTCGGCGAACTCGGGGACGGTCAGGAAACCAAACTCGCAAGCCACTTGGCGGGCATTCAAGAGGAATCCCAAATTGGTGGGCGAAATGCGAGCGGCGATGGCCGGAGGTTCTTCCTGCACATTGTCCGGCACCAGCCAGTGGTGTTCCTCCGTACTGAATTCGGCGAAATACCGCCAGGTGCGGAGCGCGGTGCGCTCCAGAAACAGTTCGTCCTTGTCAGATGTTTCACTGCGCATGGCCCGTGAAGGCAGGTTCAGCCACAGCGAAATCCACTTGCTGCAACCCCAGAGCAGCAGGATGGGCAGCGCCGCAAAAAAAGCGTGGCGGCGGGTAAAGAACACCAGCACGCCCAGGCCCAGGGCCAGCGCCGGCATCCAGTCGAGATAAATGTCAACCGGAGTTCGCTTGCGGGTGCTGAGTTCGGTTTCGGCCGCAGTCTCCCATTCGAGAAGCCGTCGCCGCGTCACCAGTCGTCGCACCAGCGTTCGCACCACGGCATCGAGTGAGAGCAACATCTGGTGGGGCAGGAATGACAGCGTGAAAAACATGCTGGCGTTGGCCGTGAGCAGCGCGGCCCGAGCGTCCTTGACCACCTGGGATTTGCGTTCAACGGCGGCCCGCACCAGGTTGAACAGAAACTGGAACCAGGCGGGTACAAACAAGATGCCTAAGGTCGCCAGCGTCCAGTAGAGCGGATTGCCCGGCAGCACCAGCCAGCTGAACACCAGTAGCAGGAAAGTTGCCGGCTCCACCAGGCTGCGACGCAGGTTGTCCAGAATCTTCCATTGCGACACCAGTGAGATGGGATTCGGCACTTTTCGTCCCGACTCATCCGGCACCCGCGACAACAGCCAGCCCGTGATCTGCCAGTCGCCCCGCAGCCAGCGGTGCTTGCGCCGGTTGTAGGCGCTGTAGTGCGAGGGATAGTCTTCGATAATCTCGATGTCGCTGGCCAGGCCGGCACGCGCGTAAGCGCCTTCGATCAGGTCATGGCTGAGCAGGGCATTGCGCGGAAAGCGCCGGTCGAGGACGCGGTGTACCGTGTCCACCTCATAGATCCCTTTGCCGGCGAAAATGCCTTCTCCGTACAAATCCTGATACACGTCCGAAATGGCGCGGGTGTAAATATCGAAACCCGTCTCTCCCGAATAGAGGCTGGCCAGGCGCGAGCGGGAGGCGCTTTGCACGCTTACTCCCACCCGCGGTTGCAGGATGCCATAACCGGCAACCACGATGTTCTTCTCCGGATCAATAATCGCTTGGTTCAAAGGATGGGCCATCGCCCCAATCATGCGATCGGCTGATCCGCGCGGCAATTCCGTGTCGGCGTCGAGCGTGATGACGAAACGAATCTTCGGCAAGATCGAGAGGTCGCCAATCTTAACCGGGAAACTATCATGTTCGGCGCGCAGCAGCTTGTTCAGGTCCATCAGCTTGCCGCGTTTGCGCTCCCATCCCATCCACACGCGCTCGCGCGGGTTGTAAACCCGGTGCCGATGGAAGAGAAGAAAGGATCCCGAAGCCTGACTGGCGTACTTTTCGTTGAGCTCGCGCACCAGTTGCGCACAGTATTCGATCAGCGGGTCGTCCTCGGACGAAGGCTCCTGGGAATCAGGCAGGTCGGTGAGCAATGCGAAGTGAATGTTGGGATCATGATTGCCCAGGAACCGTACTTCCAGGTCTTCCACCAGGCGGCGAACCTGTCCCTGATTAAGCAGCAGACTCGGAATGGCCACCAGCGTGGTGCAGTTGTCGGGAACGCCTGCGGAGAAATCAAGCTTGGGAAGAATCTTGGGTTCCAGCAGCGACGTCACCAAGTAATTCACCAGCTGAATGGCGCTCTGCGAACTGGGGAGGAGCAGCACCAGCATGGAGAAGAGAATCAGTTCGAGGGAAGTGTAAGTATTGGTCAGCAGCAGCACGATCGCCGACATGAGGGCGAGGGTCAGCACTTCGGTGGCGGGCAGATAGAACTCATCCGGATGCCGCTGTAAGAAAGATCCAATACGCTGGCCCAGCGGAGGCTGGAAGCCCACCCTTCCGTGGAGAGACGCCGAGCCTTCCGCGAGAATGTAGTACCCGATGTGCCCAAGACGAGCAGTGAGACGCGAGCTGCCGTGCGCTTCCTGGTGTGCGGACCGCGCCAGGGCGAGCGCCGCTGTAGCTACATCGCCTTCGGGCAGATCGGAGTATTCGGCGATGTTGGCGACCTCGGTGCGATACAGATCGCGGCTGTCAAAGTCCATGCGCGCGTAGGCGCCGGCCGGGTCCTGGCGCAGGATGCGATCGAACAACACCAGCGGTTCGAGAATTTCCTTCCAGGACGTCTGGCCAATATCGCGCAGGCTGCACATACAAACCCCGGCCCCGTAGGAGCCCGCGGGGTCCGCCGCCACTTTGGATCCGCGGGCCGCGATCTCTTCCAGCAGAACCAGCCTGAGCGCCGGAACCAGCGCCCAGAGCTCGACCAGCCTGAGCACCGTGCTCTGCTGAAAAGCTTGCACGTAGGCGTTAAGGGAAGCGACGCTGAACTCATAGCTGGTGGTGGCTAGATATCCCGCCGCCAGGGCAACTACCCGTGGAGCGATGGCGCCGTCGGGAGTGCGGACGTGAGGCAACTTGCGAACCAGCTTGAAGCCGTCTTTCGTACCCCGGAGGTCGGCATGCAGGAGACGCAGGTTGTCGTTGAGCCAGCGAAAATCGTCGCCTACCGTGGTCTTGGGCACCGATCCCTGAAAGGCCCGCAGCACAGGCCGGATGGCGCCGCGGAGCGTGCGGTAGCGCTCGGAGAAAAAGCGCGAGGTGTGCGTGCCCGGCAGCCATACCAGCCTTCGCCCCAGGTCCGCCGCCGCTGCCGTCAGAGCCTCCACATTGGGGCCGGTTTCTTTGGAGGCCGCAGGCGAGCGCTCCGCTTCGGCGCTCAACATCTCGATATGGGTGTCTGGAGGCATTGTCGGTGATACACGATGGTCCGCAAGTACTAACGATAGCTGGCAGCCTGCATTTCGAACATTTCCTTGTACCGGCCACCCAGGCGGGCCAGTTGTTCGTGGCTGCCTTCTTCTGCAATCTTTCCATTTTCCAGAACTACGATGCGGTCAGCCATGCGCACGGTGGAGAATCGGTGCGAAATAAACAGCGCCATTTTCCCCGCGGTAAGCTCGGCGAAGCGTTGGAAAACCTCGAACTCGCTGCGCGCATCGAGCGCGGCGGTGGGTTCGTCGAGAATGAGAAGTTGCGCGTCGCGCAAGTAGGCCCGGGCCAGTGCAACTTTCTGCCACTCTCCGCCCGAGAGATCGACACCGGTCTCAAAGCGTCGTCCCAGCATTTGATCGTAGCCGCCGGGGAGCCTTCCAATGACCGCGTCTGCCAGGCTCTTCCGGGCAGCGGTTTCGAGCAGTTGCAGATCGTCAATCTCCTCAATCCGGCCCACGGCGATGTTTTCGCGCGCCGTCATCTCATAGCGCATAAAGTCCTGAAAAATAACGCCAATCTCACGATACAGGTCTTCCAGACGATACTCCCTCAGGTCTACGCCGTCGAGGAGCACCTGGCCCTCGGTGGGATCGTAAAGCCGCGTGATCAGCTTAACAATTGTGGTTTTCCCTTCGCCATTTTCTCCGATCAGCGCAACCCGCTCTCCCGGACGTAGGTGGAAGTTGAGGCCATTCAGCACCAGCCTGGAATTTCCCGGATAGCGAAATGAAACGTTGCGGAATTCAAATCCGCGGACAATCGGGCGAGGCGCAGGCAGGGCATCAGGCTTCGACTGGATCGTCGGTCGCATATCGAAAAAGGCCAACAGGTCGGTCAGGAAAAGGGCCTGGTCAGCGATGCCGGAGACGGTGGAGAAAATCTGCTGAATGTTGCTGCTGGCCTGCAAAATCGCGCCCGACAGCAGGTACCACAACCCGATGCTGTATGCCCCCGTTACCGTCTGCCAGATTACGAACACGTACGCGGAGTAGTAGCCCATGAAGGCGATCACGGAGAGGAAAGCTCCGGCAATCAGCTTCCGCCGCGACAAGGCGATGTTCTCTTCGTATATCCCGTCGGAGAGTTTGGTGAAGCGCTGGGTGAGAAACTGGCTGAGTCCGAATAGCTTGAGTTCCTTTGCGGCCTCTTTGCTGCCTCCCACCTGGCGCAGATAGTCCAGTTGGCGACGCACCGGAGTCTGGCGGAAATTCTTGGCGTATCCCAGAAACGCGAAGTGGCTCTCACCCAGGAATGCGGGAAGCACTCCCGCAATCAGCATCAACATCAGCCAGGGCGAATAAACAATGATAGTGACCGACAAAGTAGTGGTGGTAATCACCAACTGGATGAGCCGCCCGATCTGCTGAATCATTCCCAGCCGATCCGTGGCCTGTACTCGCGCCCGCTCCAGCCGGTCGTAAAACACCGGGTCCTCGTAGGCGATCAGGTCAAGCTCGGCCGCGTGCTTCATCACCTGGATGCTCACGTGGCGGGTGTATTTGTCGGCCAGCAGCGAGTCCGAATAGTCGATGGTGCGGGCGAGAATGCCGCCCAGGACAGCGAGGCCGAATTCACTCGCCACCAGCCACCATAATCGGGGCGACATCACGTGCGCCCCGGACTTCGGGTGCACGATCTCATCAACGATCAGTTTGGGAATCCAGAGCAGTGCCAGCGGCAGCAACGAGGCAAAGAGGCGGGCCACCAGACCAAACACCACGACCCCAGGCCCGGATCGCCACACGATCTTGAGCACTGGCGGCGTATTACGGAGCGCCGTTAGCCGCTCCTGCCAGCTGCTCAGGAAACTCTGCTGCTCCACCATGCATGAATCCTAACTAAGTTCTGGGGTTTCTAGAAGCGATACCGAAAACCGGCGCGACATGTAGATGCCGGACAGGCCCGTAAGGTTTGTCGGATCATAGAGTTATACAGCTAGCGTGGGGCGGGCGCCCTCGCCCGCCGCCCTTGACCTGGACTCTGGTAGCGCCGTCGTCCCGCCAGCTAGCCGGAGGATGAGAGCTACAAGGTCAAAAGCAAAATCAACATCAAAGGCGTCGGACAGGAGTGTCCGACCCCACGAGAGTGTCCAACCCACCCTGCGTGTTATCTGATTGTAATCACCGCCAGACCGTCCGCGGGCAACGTCAGACTGAGCTCACCGCTCTTGAGTTCCTGAATTTCCGGCGCCCCGAGCTGAACCGAGTTGCGCAGCTGCTGCAACTGCGCCTGCGTCGGATACACCGGCGAACCCATCTTCTCGTATGCGGGATGCGGGTCGCCGTGGTCGCGATCGACTCGGGAAATGGACGCATGGCGCGCCCCACTCAGATTCTTGAATCGCAAAACCACGGTCCTGGCGGTACCGGTCTGCTCGGGCGCAACCAGGTTCCACACCGCTACTACGAGAGAACCGTCCGCGGCGCGAGTCGCCAGGGCAGAATCGGAATCGAGAGCCATGCGCTCACGCCCCAGTTGGTGCAGAAGTTTGAACGCCGCAAAAGCTGGCTTGGGAATTCCTCCGGCGGCAATCAGTCCATAGCCACCATAAAAAGGTTTTCTCACCACCCCCTGCTCTTCGAAAACATCGGAGAAGGTCCAGTACGACATCTCGTCCACCAACCCGTCGCACTGGCGTATGGTGTCGGCCATCCACGGACCCATATAAATGGAGTCGGTAATCTCCGGTTCGTTCTTGTAACTGGCGTTGAACTCGCTCCAGATCAAAGGAAGGGTCGGGAGGGCCGAAGCTTTGATCTGATCATGCACCTTCTTCACCGCTCGGCACACCATGCGATCACGAGGGATGTCTTCATGGGTGCCAAACACATCTTTTGCATTGTCATTTCCGTACACGTGGGTGGAAACGAAATCCACCGAGACGTGCTTCTCAACACAATGCTGAATGAATGCATCGGCCCATGCCGCCTGCGCAGTGGCCGGACCGCCCACACGGAAACGCGAGCTCACCCGCTTGACTGCCGCGGCGCTATGGTCGTAAAGCTCGAAATAAGTCGCCTGCTTCGGGTCGCCCACCCAGAAATCGATGTTGGGCTCGTTCCAGACCTCGAAGTACCACTTGGCAACTTCATCCACACCGTAGCGATCAGCCAGATGCTTCGTAAACTGGTAGATCAGGTCATCCCATTTGGCCCAATCTTTTGGAGGTGCGACATTCTGCTTGTACCAGAAAGCGTGCGGGGCGTAATTCGCAGCCAGTTTTTTCGGCATGAAACTAAGCTCCACAAAAGGACGCACGCCGTTCTGCAGCAGACCGTCGTACGCCTGGTCAACATAGGAGAAGTTGTAAATAGGATGGCCCGCGCTGTCTTCGTCGTACACGCCCATGTCGTCGAGAAAAATGGCGTGGAAGCGGACGTATTCCACCTCCGTGATCTGTTTCACCTGGCGCAAGTCATTGCGGTAGCTTTCGCGTAGCGTCAGGTTGGCCCGGCCCGAACCAAACATGTGCTCCCAGAAGTGAGGGAAAGGGTGAGCGGGCGCCGAGGCGTCAATCACCAGAACGTCAGACGGCTTGGCCGACGCTTGTGCTCCCGCCACGCTGGTAAGCACCAGGATTGCAGAAAGAACCAACAAAAGCGCACTGCGGTTACGCCTGAAAATTTTCTTGATCATAGGATTTCGTCCTTAGGAATATCAGTTTGCTGCTTCTATTCCGGGGGCACATTCGGACCGGCAAGAAAACCTCCATCCAAAACCAGGCTTTGGCCGGTCATGAAACTGGCTGCGCTGGAACACATCCACACTACCGCTTCGGCCACCTCGCTGGATTCGCCAAACCGGTTCATGGGATAAAAGGTCAGCACCTTCTTCTTGATGTCGGGTGGTCCGAACAGACGGTCCGCCATGGCGGTCTCGATTGCCGCGGGACAAACCGCGTTAACCCTGATCCCGTTTCTCCCCACCTCCATCGCGGCAGCCTTGGTCAGCCCCAACACGCCATGCTTGCTGGCGGAGTAAATTGCGGTGCCCTGGCTACTGATGAATCCCGCAATAGATGAGTTGTTGACGATGGCGCCGCCGCGGCCTTGCTTCAACATCTGCCGTAGCTCATATTTCAGGCATAGCCATGTGCCTTTGAGATTGATGTCAACGGTCTGGTCCCATTCTTCCTCGGTCTGCTCCACGAGCGGGACCCAATGGCCCTCGATGCCGGCGTTGTTGAAGGCATAGTCCAGTCCGCCAAAAGCCTCGACAGTTTTCTCGACCAGGGTTTCGACTTCGCATGCCCGCGACACGTCCGCCCGGACGAAGATTCCCTCGCCCCCCGCTCGACGGATCAAGTCCACCGTCGCGTTCCCTTCAACATCGCGCCGCCCGGCGACTACTACGCGGGCGCCTTTCCTGGCGAACAGGACCGACGTCTCCCGCCCGATGCCCGAGGTTCCACCCGTCACCAGTGCCACCTTGCCGGCCCACTCTCCCATGGTCGTCTTCTCCCCTTCAGGTTTCGGGCGCGGGAAACGTCGATGTCACAGTGGTGCGCCCGACACCAGCTCTGTCGCACGCCGGTGTTACGTGGAGGATTTTACATGCAAGGAGGGTCGATGGCGGCCTCGACGAGAGGCAGAACCGGTTGCGGCAACCTCGCGCTTCATCCGTGCAAGCGTCAGAGGTTGGCAGGGGTAGGCGCCAGAAGCGATGTTTGAGACGAAGGGAAAGTTAGCTAGTTTGCTGCTTCCTCGGAGCGGGGATACAAATCCTTCACGTACTCCTCCAGCGCGCGGTTCAGCCGATCGATCAGCGTCATCAACTTTTTCGGGTCTTGCTCGTCGCGGGCCGCTTCCGCCAGTTGCTTCCAATCGTGGCCAGGCATTTCAGTCATGCGCGTCCTCCTGGAAGTTTTCACCAGACCCCCATTGCAGTTGGTTTGCCAAAGGCCGTTTGCATTTCTTTTCTGTGGCTTAAGCAGACAGCGGACGTGTGGCCGTCCGGCCCACCGCGCAATTCGTACCTACAGGATTTACCCTAGGCAGCGCCGGAAGTCCGGTGTCGTGCGGTCGCGGCCGTTGTTGCCGGGTGCCTGAACGACAAAATCGAGCGGTGCCGCAGGAGCCCCATCCGTAACCTAGTCGTGTCATGTTCCAGCAGTTACACTAATACGATGCGCGAAACAGGGCGCCCTGAATCCTAAAATTTGACTGTCCACGAGACCATTCAGAACATGAGCCAACCCGCTCCCACGCACGAGAATTATGTCCTGACCCTGGATGAAATCGGCAACCTGGCCACCGAGGGCGGCAACTCGGCCGAAACCTTAATGAATGTTGTGGCCTTGATTGCCAAACGCTTTCAGACCGACGTCTGTTCCGCGTACCTGCTGGAGCCGGACCGGGCCAATCTGGTGTTGGCCGCAACCCTGGGACTTCGCCCCCAATGTATTGGCACCCTGCGGATGGGGCTGCATGAAGGTCTGGCGGGCCTGGTTGCGGAACGAGTCGGACCGGTGGCGGTGGAGCAGGTAAAAAACCATCCCCGCTTCAAATATTTCAGTGAAGCCGGGGAAGAGGCATTCCAATCGTTCCTCGGGGTTCCGCTGATTGATCGCGGTGTGCTGCAGGGAGTGTTAGTGGTTCAGACTATTGCGCCCCGCGTCTTTCGCGAGGAAGAAATCCGGATGCTGGCCGAAGCCGCTGCCCAGGTGGGGTCGGTGGTGAGTGAAGCCCGCACTCTGGACCGCTTCATTGCTCCCGCGCAGGAGCGGCTGTGGACGCTGGCGCGCAACCTGTGGTGGTCCTGGGACCATGACACCAGCAGTTTGTTTCGCGATCTCGACCCGACGCGCTGGCGCCAGCTCAATCATAATCCCGTGGCCTTGCTCTCGGAGATTCCCCTGCCCGAGATGGAACGCCGCGCCCGCGAACTGGTGCTGCACAGCCGGATCAACTATGCCTATCGCCGCCAGCGCGAATATCTCGATGCCGACCGGACCTGGGGGGCCCGTCACGCCGGCATTCTGCGGCCTCGTCCCGTGGCCTACTTCTCCGCCGAATTCGGTCTGCACGTTTCCATTCCGGAGTACTCCGGCGGCCTGGGCGTGCTGGCCGGCGATCACGTCAAGAGCGCCTCTGACCTGGGAATACCCCTGGTGGGCATCGGCCTGTTTTATGGTCAGGGATATTTCCGGCAGCGGCTCGATCGCGCCGGCTGGCAGCAGGAGGAGTACATCCAGACCGACGTCAACCAGTTGCCCATGGAAGCCGCCATCGGGTCGAATGGCGAACCCATCACCGTCCAGGTAGAGACTCGCGGCACCGCCCTGCGCGCGAAAGTCTGGCGCATGAAAGTGGGGCGCTGCAATTTACTCCTGCTCGACTCCAATATCGAGGGCAACCATCCCGAGGACCGAGAACTCACCTCCCGCCTGTATGGAGGAGACTCGCGCATCCGCATCCGCCAGGAGCTGCTGCTGGGCGTCGGAGGCTTCCGCGCCCTCCGGGCCATGGGCATTACACCCGGCGTTCTGCACCTGAACGAAGGCCACAGCGGATTCGCTGTGCTGGAAGCGGTTCGTGACCGCATGCAGAGCGAAGGCATCGGCTTCGATCATGCTGTTCGCCGTGTGTCCCGCGAAACGGTTTTCACCACCCATACTCCTGTACCCGCCGGCCACGACCGCTTTTACGCCGAGTTGATGGAGGAACATCTGGGTCCCATGTGCGATGCCCTCGGTATCTCGCAGGAAAAGCTCATGGAACTGGGCCGGGAGCATCCCGGAGATCGCCAGGAAGATTTTTGCATGACAGTCCTGGGCCTGCGACTGGCCCGCCGCGCCAACGCGGTTTCCGCCTTACATGGGGAGGTCTCGCGGCACATGTGGACCGGCCTCTATGCCGGCAAGCCCGAGGATGAAGTTCCCATCGGCCACATTACCAACGGCGTGCACGTCCCTTCCTGGCTGGCCCCGCAGATGTTTCGGCTTTATGACCGCCATTTGGGGACGGGCTGGCAGGAGAACAACGCCGATCCGGCCATCTGGGAGGGGATCGAAAACGTGGACGATGGGGAACTGTGGGAAACCCATCTTCACCTGAAATCCCGTCTGCTGGATTTTGTGCGCCATCGGGTCGTCGAGCAGGCCGAGCGGCGCGACGAGTCGCCCGAAACGTTGCTGCGCCTGGGCCGGGTGCTCAGTCCGGATGCGCTCACCATTGGGTTTGCGCGCCGCTTCGCAACTTACAAGCGGGCCGATCTGATTCTGGCTGACATCCAAAAGCTGACATCCATGGTGAACGATCCCAAGCGTCCGGTGCAGTTCATTTTTGCCGGCAAGGCGCATCCCCGCGACGAACCTGGTAAGAAAATGCTGCAGCAAATCGCCAAATTGATGCGTCAACCGGAATTTGCCGACAAGTTCGTCTTCGTCGAAGACTATGACTTGAATGTGGGGCGGCACTTCGTACAGGGTGTCGATGTTTGGCTGAACAATCCGCGGCGGCCGTTGGAGGCCTCGGGCACGAGTGGACAGAAAGTGGTCTTGAACGGCGGCCTTAACCTGTCGGTGCTCGACGGCTGGTGGGCAGAGGCCTACGACGGCCTGAATGGATTCGCCATCGGGACAGGCAGAACTCACGCCGACATGAGTATTCATGACAGCCGTGACGGCGAAGAACTCTACCGCGTGCTGCGGGAAGAAGTGATTCCCCTTTTCTATGACCGCGACCGTGACGGACTGCCCCGAGGCTGGATCAGGCGCATGAAGCGCACCATCCGCACCCTGGGCTGGCGCTTCAATGCCAATCGCATGGTGATGGACTACACTCAGAAATGCTACGTGCCCGCGGCCGGCGGCATGTCCAGCGATCTCAGCAGGAAGTTGTGATGTGTGGGTCGGACACCCCTGTCCGACGCCTTTGACTTTGTTGTTGGTTCTGGTTTTGCTGTCTGTTTCGCTTTTGGTTTTTGCAGTTGGTTTTGGTTTTGCAGTTGCTGCGTGCTTCCGACCTGTCAGTTGTCTCTGAACCAAAACCAAAGTCGAAGGCGTCGGACAGAGCCTGCCCTGAGCGCAGTCGAAGGCAGTGTCCGACCCACACCCTCAATCTGCGGCAAATTCCTCGGCGGAGCCTCTTCGCTCCAGGCGTGGAAGGGTGGCGATCACCCGCGTGCCGCGGCTGTCCGAATTCATATCCAGCCTGCCTCCCAGTTCGTTGATCCGTTCCCGCATCCCAGCCAGCCCCACTCCACCATGCGCGCGTTTGTGACGAAAGCGTTCGAGAACATCGGGGGGGAGGCCCTTTCCATAGTCTCTCACCTGGAGCACGACCTGACCGTTCGTGGCGGCTACGGAAACCTCGGCTTTGAGGCTCTTGGAATGCCGGTGAACGTTGGTCAGGCTCTCCTGCAGGACGCGGAAGAGAGCCAATTCCAGAGAGCCGGACAGGCGGCCGAGGTCTTCCGGCATTTCCAGGGTGGTTTGAATGCCGCTGCGTTTCGCGAAGCCTTCCACATACCAACGCGCGGCAGAAGCAAAACCGGCCTCGTCCAACAAGGGCGGATGCAGTAAATGAGAGATGGTGCGAGTCTCGGTCATGGCCTGGTCCAGCAGCTTGATGCATTCCGCAATCAGGGTATTGTGCGGCACCGAGTTGCCCAGCATGGTCAGGTTCATCTTTGCTCCCACCAGGTACTGCCCCAGGCTATCGTGAAGTTCGCGGGAGAATTTCCTTCGTTCCTGGTCCTGCAGCTCCAGCAGGCGCACGCTGAGGGCGCGCAACGACGATTCCGCCTGTTCCCTCGCGTTCAACTCGGTGTTCAGTAAGCGATAGTGAAAGAAAAACAGCCCCAGGGCCACGACGAAGGTAGCGGACAGGATGTACGTGGTAATCCGGAACAACCGGTCGGACCGCGCCCGGCGCGTATCCAGAAGGAGTTGTTCATTGTTCTGCATCGTCTGTAGCAGCGTGTCGGCTCCGGTGGACACATCGAGAATTTCCTGCCGCAGGCGCGCCTGTTCCCGCGCATCCGCAGAACCGTTGCGCTTCAACTGCACCGACTGGTTCAGCAGGTCCAATCTGTGGCTGGTTATGCTGGAGAGGCGTCTCAGCAGCTCCGATTGCTGGGAATTGTCCGCCAGCAGCCGTTCGATCATCTCCATCTTTGTCTGAACGTCAGCCGCCGCGGACTGGTAGTCCTCTAAAAAGTCGTTGTCGCCGGTGTCGACATACTGGGTGCGCGCCCGCCCCGCCCGGGCACTGATATTGTTCAGATCAGCCAGAGCGGTTTGCACGTCGCGGGTGTGGCCGACCCAGCGCTCCGCGATGCGGAGCCGGGCCACCGTAGCATAAGCAGCCAGCGCGCTTACCACCAGCAGAATTACCGCCGCGCCAAATGCCAGTTGGGTTTGCGTCCGTTCTGATACTCGTTTGTTCACAGGCCCTTGCCTTGGAGGTCCAAACACAGGAAAAGCCTCATGTACTCCGAACGGCGCCGCGACCGGGTGTCGCGATTGTGTAAAGGAAGATTTTATACCAGTTCGGGAAGAACGAAGAATCGCAGTTCGGTGCGGGGTCCATGGGCGCAGGGATGCAGAGTCAACGCTCTTGAGACCAAAGCGCTATCTGGATGTAAGATGCTCATAAGGCCACGGATAAATCCTCGAACGTGATTTGAAACTGATGTTCCATGGCACTCGGGTCCCACCCCCTACTGGTAGTACCTTGATTCTCACGTTCTTTCGGGCCTCGGCTTCGCCCCTCCTGCTGTGAAAGTCCACTTCACCTGCCTGCAGCCGTATTGCTCCAACTTCAAGTTCGCAATCGCCGCGGCAGTTTATCACTGAGTCGTGCGCGGAGTCGTGGAAGCTAAAATCAGTCCCCCGCATCACCATGCTGCCGATTTCAGAACCCTGAACTTTCTCGATATGGTAGCTACCGATTATCATCTTGCGTGCAGACAGAGAGTCAGTCCTATTCGGTTCATCGAATCCTCCATTCGAACTCGCAGCTTCACTCCGAAGATTTTACTTCCTCGAAACTGAACTGCTTGTCGAGCTTATCGTACGGTGTGCCGTCGACCTCGACATATGGGTACACGAAGTAATTGAGCGCTGGACCATCCTGCTTAGGAGACAGCGCGATGTCGCGGCCGGTGGAAAACTGCACGCGATTGGCGTCAACGGTGCCGAAGAAATAATCCTCTTTCTCCTTGGCTTTCCAGGCTTCCGAGATGTCAACCGGGACCCAGCCAGTTTTGGGCGCATGGAACTCGGCCCAGCAGTGATAACCGGCGATATCTCCTTTGTCCTTGTTTTCGGGCAAGGGGAAGCCGATGTCGAAGCGGGCCGGAATCCCGTCCGCCCGCAGCATGCCGATGAACGGAGAATGGAAGTCTGTACAGTTGCCGTGCTTGGAGTCACAGGCCCACAGCGCGTCCCCGCGTCCCCAGCCTGAGCCCGTCTTGTCGTATCGCATATTCGTGAAGAGGTAATCATAGGCGGCCTTGGCCTTGGCCACCACGCCGCTCTGCGATCCGGTTACCTCGACCGCCAGTTGCTTGATCTTGCCGTCCGTAGGAATCAGGCTGTCAGGCTCAATCAGACGGTTCATCGACGCGAGCACGACGCTAGGCCTCTGATCGATTCGCTTGAGTTGCGCGTAATTGCCCCGCGAGTATTCGCGGCGCCTGATCTGGTACTCGAGAGTGAACTCGGCCTGACCCGGAGCCGGATTCGTGATCTCGGCATACATCATTCGGTTGCCGTACTCGGGCTCCTGCGTCATCCGTGTTTTCACCGGAGCCTTGACCGCCAGAACGCGCACCGTCTGGTGCTGGTCAGTCTGCGGTACGGGAACCCAGACGCGCACTCGCTGCGTTCCGGAGGGAATATCCTTCACGGTGAAGTTGTAGGTGAAGCGAAAAGTGCGGGCCGGAGGGCTGAATTTCTGGTGATTCGAACTGCCCTGGCCGGCCAACTGGCATACCGGAAAAGTGAGCAGCAGCAACGACGAGAGCACTCGCAGCTTCATGAAGACACTCCTTAATCGGCAAACATGGATCGAGATTTTACCAACAGCCAACACGCGCTGTCACGGATGCAGAGAAAGGGTCGTCGTTCAACTTAGTTTCACTACGGAGACACGGAGAAACCCGCCTGCCTGACAAGTCCCCACGCTCGCACGGTCTTGCAGGCTCAAGGTTTTCTCCGTGACTCTGTGCCTCCGTGGCGAAAACAGTCACTACCGAGGAAAGCAATATCTGGTATAGCATCCACTGGACGAGGTTCACCATGACTACGACCCCAACCTCACCACGAAGTCACGTAATGGCCCGCCAACCGCAAGCCGCAAACGGTCTGGCAATCGTGCGCGTGACCATCGGCGCAATGTTCGTGTGGGTATTTTTTGAGAATCTGGGGAAAGGCCTCTACACGGCAGCGGGTTACGCGGGTCTGATCGGCTACTACCTCAAGGCGAGTCACGCGCCGGCTGCCTGGAAGGCGGTGATGGGCCTGGCGGCAAACCATGCGGCGATGGCTGCTCCCATGCAGGGCCTGACCGAGATATCTCTAGGTATCCTGCTCGTCGTCGGTCTGTTTACCCGACCGGCCGCATTTGTGGCTTTCCTGTTTCTCGGCAGCCTTTGGATCTCGGAGTTTGGCACCTCGTGGATCTGGGAACTGCTGGTTCCGGTGATGGCATGCCTTGGACTCGCTATCGGACGTGCCGGCCGCAGATGCGGCGTGGACGCGTGGCTCTCGCAACGCCGGCCATCTTCTCCCTGGTGGTGATGGGGCCAAGTCCACTTGAATGAAGATCGCTTGAATCACGATCGCGTGCGCGTGTCCGTCATCATCCCCACCCATAATGAAGCGCAGGCGATTGCGCGCGTGTTAGCGGATCTCCCGTCCGATCTCACCACGGAAGTCATCGTGGTGGACAGCAACTCGAATGACGGGACGCCCGAGATCGCTGCAAGAATGGGAGCTCGCGTGGTTCAGGAACCGCGCCGCGGCTATGGGCGCGCGTGCCTCACGGGTATGGCCGCGGCAAACTCCCCTGACGTAGTTGTGTTCCTTGACGGCGACTACAGCGACCGGCCCTCCGAACTGCCGATTCTTTTAGCCCCCATCACTGAGGGGCGCGCGGACATCACGCTCGGTTCCCGCTTGCAGCGTTCTGCTGGAGCGTTGCCTTGGCATCAGGCCTTTGGCAATCGCCTCGCCGCCAGCCTGATTAGGGCGCTTTATGGTTTAAAAATTAGCGACCTCGGCCCCTTCCGCGCTGGCCGCGCCGATGTTCTCCGCGCGCTCGCGCTCGAAGAGACCAGCTACGGCTGGGCGGTTGAGATGATCCTGAAAGGCGCCCTGGCTGGGTTCCGCGTGGTTGAAGTCCCGGTGAGCTACTACCCGCGCATCGGAAAATCGAAGATCAGCGGTACGCTGAAGGGCACCGTCGGCGCCGCCTGGTTCATTCTCAGCTTGATCGTGCGCCACTATTTCCGGCATCGCAGAGCTGGGACACCACGGCGGGCGTAAGCGTGGGTGCAGCGAACTACGACCGATGGGTGGCCACTCAAGCCCGGTTTTGGCTTGAGCGGGGCGGTTCAGAGCGGGACAAAGTCTTCCCGCCGCTCTTTCGTGTTTTCGTGTCGTCCATCTCGACTCAATCTCGTCCCTCCCCCCATCCGGCTACTGCTTTGAGATCAGCCTCTAACATCCCCACTCAAGCCAAAAGCGGGCTGGGGTTGATTAGATAAGAACGAAGGCTCCAAGCGATCCCGCAGTTAGTCTTTGGGTGTAAGAGGACCAAAGACGGTGGGGAAAGAAGGAGCCTCAGATGATACAAGGGTGTGATTTTCATCCCCGCTGGTAACAAGTGAGTTGGCTGGATACTGAGACGGGTGAAACCGGGGAGCAGAAGCTGGTGACGGCCTCCGGGGATGCAGAGCGGTTTTATCGGCAGATCGCGGTGCCGGCGCTGATCGGGATGGAGGCTACCGGCAACTGCCACTGGCTGGTGGACCTGCTGGCGGAGATCGGGCACGAGCTGTGGATGGGGGATGCGGCGCAGATTCGAGCCAGCTACGTGCGGCAGCAGAAGACGGACCGGCGGGACGCGGCCCACATTCTGAAGCTGCTGGCGGAGGGGCGGTTTCCGCGCCTCCGGATGCCGTCGAGTGAAGTACGCGATCTGCGGCAGCTGCTGTTGCATCGCTACAAGCTGGTGATCCTACGAGCGCGGGTGAAAAACGAACTGCAACACCTGGCCTTGAATAAGAGAGTGCAAAAGAAGCACAAGCTGGGGAGCCAGGCGGGACAGCAGTGGTTGCGCGAACTGCCGTTAAAACCCTGGGCGGGAGGGCGGCGCGATGACCTGTTGCGGTTGATGGCCATGCTCGACCAGCAGATTCTGCCGCTGGACGAGGCGGTCAAAGCCGAAGCGCAACGAGAACAACATGGCGCTGCTTCTGCAAACCCAGCCTGGAGTGGGACCGATCACCGCCCTGGCCTATGTGCTGACCATGGGCGATGTCAGCCGCTTCCCGCGCGGCAAGCAGGTGGCCAGTTATCTCGGGCTGATTCCGCGCGAGTACTCCTCGGGGGGCGGCAGAAGCTGGGCGCCATCACAAAGCAAGGCAACCGCATGTTGCGTATGTTGCTGGTAGAGGCGGCGTAGAGTGCGGTGCGTTACGATCCCGAGTTTCGCAGAGAATATCAGCATCGCTGTCATTCCAAGCCGAAAGCGGTGGCCAAAGTGGCAGCGGCGCGCAAGTTGGCCGTACGACTGCACTGGATGCTACGCAGCCAGAAACCGTATCCGGCAGTCGTTCGTATCGAGAGCAGCCCGCGGGTGGCCCGGGTCGGCGCAAGCTAGACCGTTGATGTTGATTGGGCGCTCTCGCATCCCGAACAAGACGGGATGTTCGCATAGAAGAATCATGGCCGATGCAGGGGTCGAATCGATGGTTGGTGGAACGATGAGTTCTGCCGCAGAGTGATTCACGGTGAGATCCAGAGTCCTGGTCCTCAACTTCCTCTGGCAGAACCCGCCGGTGCTCCGCACCGGCCAGTACAGGTGTGCCTTGACAACGCCTTCGTTCTTATCGAGGGCCACCCGCCATTGGAGTGACCATTGCCTTAATATACCTTGACACGTATATGCTATGTGATGTATATAAAACCTATGCAATCTGTCTTCGAAATTATTGCGGAGCCGAACCGGCGCGCGATACTGGGCCTCCTGGTCTCCTCACAACAGTCGGTGGGAGAGATCGAGCGTCAACTTCGTATGCCGCAGCCGACCGTATCCAAGCACCTGCGAGTGCTGCGCGATGCCGGTTTCGTGGAATCCACCGTGGACGCACAGCGCCGTCTCTACCGGCTGAAACCTGAACCGCTGCAGGAGCTGGATGCCTGGCTGGCTCAGTTCCGCCGCTTCTGGTCGGCTCACATAGATGCTCTCGAGCGCCACCTCGATCGCATGAGTCACCACCGCATGGATCAATTAACACTTGCAAAAAGAAAAACCAAGGAAAGGAGAAGACGACGCGGCCCAAACCGCGAACCTGACAAAGGAGAAACGAAATGAAAATCAAAGTGACCAGCTTATACGTGGACGACCAGGAGAAGGCCCTGCGCTTCTATACTGAGGTGCTCGGTTTTGCAAAGAAGACAGACTTTTCGCAGGGGCCCTATCGCTGGCTGACCGTGGCCTCGCCCGAGGAGCCGGACGGCACGGAGCTGCAGCTGGCGCTGAACAACAATCCGGCGGCCAAAGCCTACCAGCAGGCCCTGTTCCAGCAAAGCCAGCCCGCGGCCATGTTCTTCACCGACGACGTCAAGCGCGACTATGAGCGGATCAAGGCCCGGGGTGCCGAGTTCACCATGCCGCCCACCGACGTGACCGGCTCGACCATTGCGATGCTGAACGACACCTGCGGCAACCGCATTCAGCTCACCCAGCTGGCACGCTACTGAGGGATGCCGCTCAGGAAGAATAGATAAATGACCAATCGCGCGCAGTACGCACCGGGTCCCGCCAGCGGGGCCCAGGTACAAAAGGAGCGTGGACAAAACGGTGAAGAGAAGTGGACGCTCATTCTCGTCAGAGAACTCCGCCACTCCCCGGAAAAAGTCTGGCAGGCGCTCACCGACCCGGCGCACCTGCGCGAGTGGGCGCCCTTCGACGCCGATGCGAGTCTGGGTACGGTTGGAAACAGGGTGAAGCTCACCACGGTGGGAGCGCCCACTCCGCGCATTACCGAAACAACAGTGACGCGAGCCGACCCTCCTGAGCAGCTTGAGTACAAGTGGGGCGGCTTCGATATGCGGTGGCAACTCGAAGCCATAGGTGACGGCACGCGCCTGACGCTGTGGACCAACATCGGTCACCGCTTCATCGCCATGGGCGCTGCCGGGTGGCACATCTGCTTCGACGTTCTGGATCGCCTGCTCGGCGGAACTCCCATCGGGCGCATCGCCGGCCCCGAGGCCATGAAGTTTGGCTGGCAGCGATTGAACGAACAGTACGCCAAGCAGTTCGGTATTGAAACGCCCAACTGGCCGCCTAAGGCGGCTCAAAAGCCGTGAATCGAGGGGATCGCAAAACAATGCGCCGACGACGCCCGCGGAGGCGACCATGAATAATGCCACGCAACGTTCGATCGTTCGCTGGATTCACATCATCCTTGCCATTCCAATACTCGGTTACATCTATAGCCCGTTTGAAAAACTGCCAGACTACGCCCCGCCAACTCGGTACGTCTTCCTTCCTACGATGGTCCTTTCGGGATTGTGGATGTGGAAAGGCCACGTCCTTCGACGACTCATTTCGAAGAGATCGGCCCAGTGATTCCGGCCTGTGAACAACCCCACTCAAGCGAAAACCGGGTTTGAGTCGCCCACCCGTCGTATATTATTGCCCCAACAATCTATGAAATCTTTAAGGGAGACGGCGGCGCGTTCGCCGGGTAGTGACCGTGTGCTGGCAATCATGGCCAAAGCGCCAAGGCCAGGTGAGGTCAAGACCCGTTTAGCGGCTAGCCTATCTCCTGAGGCTGTCACCGCTTTCTATTGCTGTCTCTTGGACGACACGCTGGCGTTGGTGCGGTCGATGGGCGATGTGGAAGTTGCCGTCATGTGCCCTCACTCGGACGTAAACGAGCTGGCGCAATTGGCAGGGAACGAAGTGAGCGTAGTTGCGCAGAATGGTCAAGGCCTTGCCGCCGGCCTCAGTTCGGTGTTTGCGCACTTTGCACAAAATCATCAACGCATCATAGCCTTCAACAGCGACAGCCCACACCTGCCGCGCTCTGTTCTCGAAGACGCGTTCGAAACCCTCGCCAGGCATGACGTGGTTGTGGGACCGACGCACGATGGAGGTTACTATCTCGTAGGAGCAAAGACCTCCCATCCCACCCTTTTCGCAGGCGACGGAATGGGCACCAGCAGCGCGCTGGAGAGACTCCTTTCGTGCGCACGAACTCTTGAGCTGTCTGTAGGTTTCGCAGATCCTTTTTACGATATTGATGTAGCTGACGACCTGACTCGCCTGGCAGCGGAGTTGCGGCTGGCTCCGGCACGGGCGCCACGCACGGCGGCGTGGCTTAAAGAGTGGGAGCTCGCGGCAAGATCGCGCACGGGCACGGAAGACTTGTGAAGACTAGGCTGGCGTGGAGAGTGTACGCACTCGGCGCCACGTTGCTTGTGGCGCTTACCATCTGCTCCCGCCACTTCGACGATCGGGGAGGCCCGTACTTCATGGCCTCGTTGACTCTCGCGGGAATCGCATACCTCCTGGCGATCCGTGAGTTTTTCGCCACGCGCAAATTTGAACGAGGCATTTCCCGGCGGGTTGTCGTCATTGGGCTCGTGCTGGCCGCCGTGTGGCACATTGCATTTCTTAGGCTGCCCCCCGGCCCCGATGATGATATTCATCGCTATGTCTGGGACGGCCGTCTGCAGCGGCTCGGCTACAACCCCTATATTGTGGTTCCCAGCGATCCAGCTGCGAAGGAGCTGCACACTCCGGAGACCCGCAACTTGAACAACCCGGATCTACCCAGCCCGTATCCAGCGGGGGCGCAGCTTTTCTTCCGCGCCCTAACTGCGATTCGGGAGTCCACCTTTGCATTCAAAGTGGCGTTTGCGGTTTGCGAGATCGCAATTGTTTTCGTGTTGCTGGATCTGTTGCGCTATACCCAGCAGGGAGCCCACCTGGTTCTGGCCTTCGCCTGGAACCCGTTGTTGGCCATTGAGGTGGCGGGAAGCGGTCACATTGACATTGTGGGTGCGTTATTGTTGCTGGTGTCCGCCGCTGCCTTGGTCCGCCGATGGCGGGCGACTGCGGCCGTCGCACTCGGGCTGGCTATAGCGATGAAATTCCTGCCGGTCGTACTCCTGCCCCTCTACTGGAAGCGGGTTCGCATTCGCGACGCCGCGCTGGCGGCCGCCGTGGTCGGCCTCCTCTACGTGCCATTTCTCCATCACGGACGCATTCCGATTGGCTCGCTGGGTACGTATGTGCAGGACTTCCGCTTTAATGGTCCCGTGTTTGCGACACTGGCTCAGGTGGCGCGTCCGCAGTTGTTGGCTGGGCTGGCACTGCTGGTCGGATTGGCGACTGCAATCTGGCAGAGAATGAGAAGCAGAGCGCCGGAATGGTCTCCGGCCCAATTTGCCTGGCCCATGGCAGCCGCTCTCCTGTGCGCACCTGTCGTATTCCCTTGGTATCTTCTCTGGCTGCTGCCGTTTCTGACCTCGGCCTCGACACTGCTGATCATCTTCTGGACTGTGAGCATTATCCCCACATACGTCCAATGGCACTTGCGCGCACTTGGGCGTCCGTGGGGCGCGCTTTCGGGCTGGGTAATGCTGCTGGAATACGGATGTGTGGCAATTGCTGCCGTGATAATCCTTGTGCGCCGGATCGCACGGCCAGCCGCGCCACAGCGCTCATCCGACTAGCTGCGCTGGGCCTGCGCTGGGCCTGGATACGCAACCAAAGTTTTGCTAACATTTCTCTCCGCATCTCTAAGGCCCTGCCCGTCGCCCCGACATCCGTTGTTGAACAAATCAACCGCACCACAAACCAAAATTCAAAACCTACCCAAAAGGAGGCCACCGTGACCGAGCTCAGTGTTATACAACGGGGCAGCAACCATGCAGACGACAAGGATGCTATTCGTCCGTTTCAAGTGACTTTTCCGGAATCAGACCTTACCGAATTGCGCAGACGCATCAACGCAACAAAGTGGCCCGAGCGAGAACTGGTCGCGGATGCAACCCAAGGCGTACAGCTCGCGACGATTCAGGCGCTCGCGCGTTATTGGGGGACGGAATACGACTGGCGCAAGGTGGAGGCGAGACTGAACGCGCTGCCGCAGTTCATCACCGAGATCGATGGGCTGGACGTTCACTTCATTCACGTTCGTTCGCAGCATGAAAATGCGGCCTTTACCGGTGCGCCGGCCCCGTCCGGTCTCGCAGCCGACGAGCAACATGCTTTCGATCGGCTCGCCTTCTTCTATAAGCACGGCCTTGGCTACGCTCTCGAGATGGGGGACCGCCCACAGACGCTTTACGGGATTGCGGACTCGCCCGTCGGCTTGGCGGCCTGGATACTCGACCACGACGAAGCCAGTGAGGCGCTCATGGCGCGCGTCTTTGCCGGCCACTCCGAGGGCCTTACGCGAGATGACATTCTCGACAATATCACCCTCTACTGGTTGACCAACACGGCGATCTCTGCGGCTCCTTTATATTGGGAAAACAAGCTTGCCTTTTTCGCTCCCAAGAACGTCGCCATCCCGGTTGCCGTCAGCATCTTTCCAGATGAGGTCTATGCCGCCCCTCGGAGTTGGGTAGAGCGGGCGTACCCCAAACTCATCCATTACAACCGGCTACCCAAAGGCTGTCACTTCGCAGCGTGGGAGCAGCCGAAATTCTTTTGCGAAGAGCTCCGGGCGAGCTTTAGATCATTGCGGTCAGGAGCAGTGGAGTCGGCAGCATAATTCATGCGACGAGGAGAGCGTCGATCGTCGAGGCTCTCCTCGCTCTCTCATTAGCCGCGAACGTCGAACCTCTGATCGGAGGAATCATGGGCACCGCAACCACCGCCTCTGCCATCCAACGCGAACCCGAACTCCTCGGACAAACTGTCGTGGTGATCGGCGGCAGCGCCGGCATCGGGTTCGAGACAGCGCGCCACGCTCGCGCTGAAGGAGCCAGGGTGATCCTGACGGGGCGGGATCCAGATCGCCTGAAGCGCGCCGCAAGGGAACTCGATGCGCTAAGCACCTCGGCCTTCGATGCCGCGGACCCAGTTGCGGTCGAGCGGTTCTTCCGCGATCTGCCGGCCCCGATTGATCATGTGATGGTGACAGCCGGCCGGCCATACTACGGTCGCCTTCTTGACATGGATTTCACCAAGATACGTGGCCTCATCGGCGAGCACCTCTTACAGGCACTCTACGTCGCCCGCAACGCCGTCAATAAAGTGAGGCCGGGAGGAACGCTGATCTTCATGGGTGGCACCGGTGGCCGGCGGCCAGCTATCGGCATGAGCATCGCGGGCGCAGTCACCGCCGCACTACCCATGCTCACCGCTAACTTGGCGCTTGAGATCGCGCCTGTGCGAGTCAATCTTATTGCCGCGGGTTTCGTGGACACGCCTTTGTCCGCGGAACTGCTCGGTGACCAACTCGAGAATCGACGAAAGCATCTACGCGACACGTTACCCATCCGCCGCGTCGTCGGACCGGCCGACGTCGCCTCGCTCGCGGTACATATTATGACCAACACCGCCCTCACGGGTTCAACCTTTGACATTGACGGCGGGCAGCAACTCGTCGCCCGCTAGCGAAAGGGAGCACACATGTCCACGATCCACCTCCATCAGACAACCACCTCGACGCCCGAGCAGTACATCGCCGGGCTCACCGACTTCGGGCCTGGCCGCTCGAAGCTCTTTGGCAACAGCTCCGACCAGTACCTCAAGTGCATCACCATGGCGCGTCGGAGGCCGACGTCACCGAAGGCTGGGGCGGCATCTGGGAACGCCTACACTACGACTGGTCCGATCCCAACCATGTCGTCCTCACGACAACCGACTCCAACTTGTGGGGAGGAGCCTCCGGCCACACCTACACCTTCACGCGTAACCCCAACGGCACCAACGACATTGACGTGGTCGTCGTACGCGAGGGCAAAAACCTCAAGGGACGGCTGCTCGGCTTGCTCGTCGGGAGCATCGGCAAGGGCGTTTTGGAAAAGGCGTTTGTAGACTCGGTGAAGGCCATCGAAGCCCGGAACGGTGCGGTGAGAGAGAAAGGCGCAGCCTGAGCCGGGTACCCGTATGACCGTCCACCGAGCGAAAACCGCCAGTATGCGCCGCATCGACCAGAGTAACTGAGGAGAGGAACATGTCAGAGTCCGTCGCTAACGCTGTGTTCCTTCAAAGCAAAGCTGGAAAGGGAGAAGAGCTTGCGGTGCGGCTTGAGGAACTTCGTTCTAGCGTCCCGTTCCGACAGCGGAGTATTGATCTATGATCTGCACCGCTCCACCGCAGAGCCTGCGTCGTGGTTCCTTTACGAGCGCTATGAATCGCAAGATCATTTCAACCGGCACCGGGAGAATCCGGTCCTTCGACGTCTCGTTGCGGACGCCGCCACGCTTCTGGATGGAAAACTCGGGGTTCGAACGTTCAGGGTGATTACCGATTTGCACGGCGCCTGAAGGCCGCCTTCGGCGACAACTTTGTTTTCACCCGTTACACAACCTAATTTCGAGGAGGAAAAAACATGGCAAGTTTGACGCAAGAAAACCCTGCTAACAATGCCAGCACGGGCATTGCGAGAATCGACATGAAACTCGAGGTCGTCGTCATTCCCGTCTCGGATGTCGACCGTGCGAAGGAGTTCTACAAGAAGCTTGGGTGGAGGTTGGACGTCACGCCTCCCTTTGTGGTTCAGTTCACGCCGCCGGGTTCCTGGTGCTCGGTCCAATTTGGCAAGACCCTCACTTCGGCCGCGCCCGGCTCAGCCAAGGAATACCTGATCGTTTCCGACATCGTCGCCGCCCGCGAGAAACTGATCGCCGCCGGCGTCGAGGTAAGCGAGTTCGTCCACCTTGGCCCGAACGGCCTGGTCAGCGGCCTTGACCCCGAGCGACGCAGCTACTATTCGCGCGCCTCGTTCAACGACCCCGATGGCAACGTCTGGCTGCTGCAAGAGATCACGACCCGGCTTCCTGGACGCGTTGATAGTGGCGTGACTTCGTACAGCTCCGCGAGCGATCTGGCGAGCGCGCTTCGCCGCGCGGCGACTGCCCATGGCCAGCATGAGAAGGGCATCGGCGCGGCAGACGCGAACTGGCCCGACTGGTACGCCGAGTACATGGTGCGCGAGCAGAACGGCCAAGAACTTCCGCAATGAACCATTTCGACACAATCATTATCGGGACGGGCCAGGCAGGCCCGTCGTTGGCTGCGCGATTTTCGGCTGCGGGCAAGACGATCGCCATCATTGAGCGCCATAAGTTTGGCGGCACCTGTGTGAATACGGGATGCATCCCGACCAAGACGATGGTTGCCAGCGCGTACGCTGCCCATGTTGCTCGCCGAGGCGCGGAGTATGGTTTCGATATCAACGGCGGCGTGCGCGTCGATATGAAGCGTGTTAAAGCACGCAAGGATCAAGTTTCCGGACGGTCAAACAAGGGCGTAGAGGAATGGTTGCGTGGACTGAAAAACTGCACGGTCATCCAGGGCCATGCCCGTTTTCAGTCATCCCACACGGTCGTGGTCAACGATGAGGTCCTCGAAGCCGACAAAATTTTCATCAACGTGGGTGGGCGCGCATCTGTTCCCGCGATGCCGGGGATTCATGATGTTCCATTTCTCACCAACTCGTCGATGATGGATATTGATTTCCTGCCGGAGCATCTTGTCATTGTGGGCGGAAGTTATGTGGGGTTGGAGTTCGCTCAGATGTATCGCCGCTTCGGGAGCGAAGTCACGATTGTAGAGATGGCACCGCGTCTGATTGGACGTGAAGACGAAGATGTTTCCCAAGCCGTGCGTGAAATCCTGGAGACTGAGGGGATACAAATCCGGCTGAATGCGAAATGCATATCCCTGGCGAAGCGCGAGAGCGATATCGCAGTCGCACTGGACTGTGAGGAAGGTTCGCCGGAAGTCTTCGGCAGTCATGTTCTTCTGGCGGTGGGACGTACTCCCAACACCAGCGATCTGGGTCTCGACCGGGTCGGGGTTGCGACCGACCAGCGCGGCTACATCGTTGTTGACGACCAACTGCAAACCAATGTGCCGGGCATCTGGGCCCTAGGTGACTGCAACGGCCGCGGGGCCTTTACCCATACTTCATACAACGACTACGAGATCGTCGCCGATAATCTCCTCAACGCAGGCCAGCGCCGCGTGTCAGACCGGATCCAGACCTACGCTTTGTTTACAGATCCGCCGCTGGGCCGGTGCGGCATGACGGACGCCGAAACACGGAAGTCCGGGCGCCCCGCCCTGGTTGCAAAATATCCAATGGTCCGGGTGAGCCGAGCGTTCGAGAAAGGTGAGACCCAGGGTTTCATCAAAATCTGCGTTGATGCGGAGACAAAACACATTCTGGGTGCTGCGATTCTTGGGACCGGAGGCGATGAAGTCGTCCAGGTCTTACTGGACGTCATGTATGCCAAGGCGCCATATACGGTGGTACAGCGCGCCATGCATATTCATCCCACGGTTGCGGAATATCTCCCCACCGTCTTGTCCAAATTGGAACCCTTCGCGTAGGCGGCGGAATAGGAGGAACGGACATGGCAAATCTGAAGTATGACAAAGAGATCACCGCACTTCTCGTCATCGATCCGTACAACGATTTCATTTCCGAGGGAGGCAAAGTATGGGGTCGCTTGAAGACGGTTGCAGAAGCGAATGATTGTATTCCTCACATGTTGCAAGTCCTGAATGCTGCGCGGAAGGCGGAGCTTCGGGTCTTCTATGCGCTGCATCGCCAATACCGCGCCGGCGACTACGAGACTTGGAAGTACATTGCGCCCGTCCAGAAGGCGGCGTGGTTGCACAAGACGTGCGAATACGGCACGTGGGGTGGCGGGATTCGCCGCGAGTTCGAGCCTCAAACTGGCGAAATCGTGGCCCTGGAGCATTGGGGTTCCAGTGGTTTCGCCAATACGGATTTGGATTTGCAGCTCAGAAACATGGCATCCATCAGCTCATCGTCATGGGTCTCATAGCACACACGTGCGTGGAGGCAACTGTTCGTCATGCCACTGAGCTTGGCTACGAGGTCACAATGGTAAGAGACGCGACCGCAGATTACTCGGATGAAGAGATGCACGCTGCTCTCGATGTGAATATCCCCAACTATGCCAGTGCCATTGTGACCACCGATGAAATCGTCGATTCGATCTTTTCTCTCTCAACCGCGGGAATCAGCATGGGGCCATGATTCCATCGTGGGCGTGCTTTCGGCGGCAGCTTTCGGCGGCAGCGTCGACGTCTGTATCCGGAAGCCTTACACTGTCACGCTACGCAGCATTCGTTCAATTCACGAGGAGCGAAACTTTATGAGAAATATCCGCCATTTCACTACGATGGGTCTTCTGCTTTGCGGAGTGCTGGTCCTTGCTCCGAACTCCTGGGCGCAACAGCGCGCGCCGATTCTCGATCAGGTTGCCAAGACCTTCGGCATCGATTCGTGGGACAAAGTTGAGGGTATCCGCTACACCTGGAACGGGGAGATTACCGGACTCTTCAAGGCTGCTCACAAGTGGGAGTGGGAGCCCAAGACCAATAAGGTTACGTTTGAAGAGACGGATAAAGACGGAAAGCCCATCAAGGTTTCCTACGTGCGCACCGACCTCGGCACCCAATCCGACGCGGTGAAAAATCAGATCGACCCGAGTTTCATCAACGACAGTTATTGGACTCTGTTCCCCTTCCATGCTTATTGGGACAAGAGCGCCAGCGCCATCGATCAGGGCAAGTTTAACCTGCCCGTGGGACCCGGCATGGCCGAGCTTCTCCCCATAAAATATCCCGCAGATGGCGGTTACACGCCCGGCGACACCTGGGACCTCTACGTCGGCAAAGACAACCGCGTCGTGTACTTTGTCTACCACCGCGGAGGGGCCAAGCCGCCGAGTCGCGTCCTCGCAACCTGGGCAGGCTACAAAAAGGCAGGTCCAATTCTGTTCTCCACCGAGCATCGCGGCTTCGCCGATGGCAAGCCCCTGCACATTTTTCTTACCGACGTTGCAGTTAAGCTGTCCGGCTCGGATAAGTGGATGCCCGCGCAATAAACTGAACAAGGTGGCCCACTCGGGCCACCGTCTATCATTACCAGGAGCGGGCTACCTCGCGATCACGACAGTAGTGCAGGAACTCCTCAGCTTAGGCAGATCGCGATTTGCGGCCATGCGGATGTTGAGCCTCGGGCGCTCGCCGCGAATGATCGGACAATAATAATCGGGCTGTAGGAGTGCGCCCTGCAAGCGCCGCCGTCCGGCACATCCCCCATGGCATGAGTCCCGGAACTCGCAAGGCTGGCACGGGGGGGGAAGTGCGCGGGTTTGGTCGAAGGGCGCGGAGCCTAGAATGTCGAGCCCTGTCGAGATCAAATCCGACAGCGGCTCCCCTGGTCCCGGCCAATAGACGCAGGGTTGCGTCGTAGCTCTTGGCGTCACACGCACGGTGCTTACGCCACAACCGCCTCGCAATGGTGGAAGCCCCGCCATCGCGCGCACCAGCGGCTCGCCAATCGCGATTACGTTGGTCTCCTCAAACAGCCGCCGGAACCCCTCCCAGTACTCTTCGTAGCTCAGGGCATAGATGTCCGATCGCACGGCTTGGTACACATTCACCCGCAGCGGAGCGTCAAACTGTTTGGCCACTCGCGCCACGTCCGCCAAACGAAGGTAGTTCGACTTCATCATGACCGCGATGATGGTCACGGGCACACCCAGCCTCACACAACGTTCGGCCTGCTGGTGGATGAGTGCCCAGTTGTCCTGCCCGCGTTGTGCATCCTGTTCGGCTTGCGTCGCGTAATCGAGAGAGAACTCGATGTCATGGAAGGCTTGCAGTTCACTGTCTTCCAGAACAGCAACGCTGTGACCATTGGAAGTGATGGTGAGCTTGACCGGCCTCGTTCGCAGGTAGCCGAGTATTGCTTTGAAGTCGGGATGCATGCCGTTCTCGCCGGTGCCGAGATTCACCGAACATACGGGGATGCTTTCCATGACTGCCTTCACTTGATCCAGGGAGAGACGATCCGCGCGAGTGGGATCGCGGTAGCAGAAGGCACAGGCGAGATTACATTCGTTAGTGAGCCCGAGTCCGAGCGCAATACCGGCATCAGGTGTCATCACGCGAGATCCGGACGGCGAAGAGTGAGCGGTGATGTTGTTCATGCCTCTTCCTTCATGACCGGGCCTGTGCCATGTGCCAGGC
>Ga0335084_10000185_pt1 | contig 46546 bp, 42 predicted proteins | sample Lox_Sample_44_FD_206721 | JGI IMG/M metagenome (GOLD analysis project Ga0335084, IMG submission 206721) | Soil microbial communities from Loxahatchee National Wildlife Refuge, Florida, United States - Lox_Sample_4.4 | ecosystem: Environmental > Terrestrial > Soil > Wetlands | place: USA...
GGGTTTTCTTGGGTTGGCGAAACTCGTAAGTGGTTGCGGGGGGTGGATTTGAACCACCGACCTTTGGGTTATGAGCCCAACGAGCTACCAGACTGCTCCACCCCGCGGAATGATCATAGCAATGTCGTTGCGGAGCGGTCAAACTCTCGGGACGGGTTGCCTCAGGGGGAGCAAACAAGTACATTCTGTTCAGAGACCTCGTCCTCCTCTCTTTTCGCGAATGAGCCTGCGCATACTTAACGATGTCTTCTTTGCCGTGGCGGAGCGCCAGGATTCCAGCGTGATGCTGCAACGGATAGGGGATAACTGGGTACCAATTTCTTCGGACACGTTTCGCAAGCGGACCGCGGCGGTGGCGGGCGGGTTGCAGAGATGGGGCATCGGGCACGGTGACCGGGTTGCCATTCTGAGCGAAAATCGGCCGGAGTGGACGATCGCGGACTTCGCGTCCCTGCTGCTGGGAGCGGTCACTGTCCCGATCTATGCCACGCTCACCGCCGAACAGACGGCCTACATCCTGAAGGATTCCGGGGCGCGGGTGATTTTTGTCTCCAGCGCGACCCAACTGGAGAAAGTTTTTTCCATTCGGGGCCAGACCGCGCTGGAGAAACTGGTCATCATGGACGCTTCTGAAGATGCGGGCGCGGTGCGCATGTCGGAGATGGAGGCGGCTGGCCAGGGCCAGCATGATCCAGCGCTCGAAGAGACGGCCCGTGCGGTCTCGCCGGACGATCTGGCCACCATTATCTATACCTCGGGCACGACCGGCACTCCCAAAGGAGTGATGCTGACCCATGGCAACATGGCGTCAAATCTTAACTGCTCGCTGGCCGAATTCCCGGTACGATTGGGCGACGTCAGCATTTCGTTTCTGCCGCTCTCCCATGTCACAGCCCGCCACGTGGATTTCGCCCTGCTGTATCGCGGGGTCACGCTGGCACACCTGGCCGCGGTGAACCATTTGCCGCAGGCGCTGCTGGAAGTAAAGCCGACGTTTTTTGTTGCCGTACCGCGAGTGTACGAAAAAATCCACTTTCAAACGGAACAGAAGGCGCGTGGGTTCCCCGGTTCAACGTTTTATAACTGGGCAATGTCCGTGGGAAGAGAAAATCGGGCAGAGGTCCTGGCTGGCCGGACGCCGACGTCAAGGGCGTGGAGGGTGGCCGAGCGCCTGGTGTATTCGAAAGTGCGGGCCGCGATGGGCGGCCGGATTGAGGTTTTTATTGCCGGCGGAGCACCGCTGGGTCGTGAGCTTGCCGAGTGGTATGCCACCATCGGGATCCGCATTCATGAGGGTTATGGGCTGACGGAGACTTCTCCCGTGATCGCTGTCAATACGCCGCGAGCGCACAAGATGGGCACGGTAGGAAAGCCGCTCCCGAACGTGGAGGTGCGCATCGCGGAAGACGGCGAGGTTCTGGTACGCGGCCCTTCCGTCTTCAAGCAATACTGGAACAAGCCAAGAGAAACCCAGGAAGCTTTCGTGGATGGCTGGTTTAAAACCGGGGACATCGGCAACCTGGATGCCGACGGATTTCTCGCCATCACCGATCGCAAGAAGGACCTGATCAAGACCTCGGGGGGAAAGTTCATCGCGCCCCAGCCGCTTGAGAATTCGCTCAAACACAATGCGCTGATCGCGGAGGCCGTGGTGCTGGGGGAGAAGCGCAAGTTTCCCGCGGTACTGATCTCACCGAATTTTCCGCTGCTGGAAGAGTGGGCCCGTGAAAACAAAGTAATTTTCGGCTCGCGGCAGGAACTGGTGGCATCGCCCGAGGTTCGTGTTCTGTACGAGGGTATCGTGGAGGATCTGAACGGAAATTTGGCCAGGTTCGAAAAGCTCAAGAAAGTTATGCTGGTGGCGGATGAATTCTCCACCCAGGATGGAACGCTGACGGCGAGCCTGAAGCTACGACGGCATAAGGTTGAGGAGCGCTATCAAGAGCAGATTGAAGAGATGTATCAACAGGCGGGAGCGGCCGGGACGGCACCAACGGCCGAGTAAGAATCCCACGAAACCGCGAGACGTAGGGCAACCGGCCAAGCGGCTGGGTACGTCCAACATCCCCACTCAAGCCAAAACCGGGCTTGAATGAGCAGATGTTGACACGTCACCGAATTGAGCTAACGAAAAACTACATTGTCCTCATGCCATGGGGGCTAACCCGTTTTCACCAGAGTGGTATTCGTCACATTCTGCTGTTACCATCGCCATCGGTTGTTTACCGCGGATGCAAGCCGACGAATCTTCGAGTCAGCCTTGGAGGGTGCGCATCGCCTTTTCAGGCTTCAGGTCTACGGGTACGTACTCATGCTGGAGCATGTTCACCTCCCGCTCAGCGAACCACAACTGGGAACATCCCACTCAAGCCAAAACCGGGACTTACCTGCCGAGCTTTGCTCGGCTGGGCGGACGAGGGCGTCCGTCCCCACGTGGGTTCAGCGGGTTATAATTCCCTCCTCGATCTGATCTCAACCTGGAAATTGATGGTTGTGATCGGCCTTGGAGATTTACCCATGAGACTCAGCGAGGCAATCCTGCTTGGCAGTACAGTCTTGACACCCCGGGCGGGCAGCATTTTCCGGAGTCGCAGTCGGGTTGCGCTCTGGGCATGGCGGCCATCGCGAAGGGCTGCACCTTTCACACGGTGAAGCAATTTGACGAGCGCGACCGGCGGACGCTGGGCACCGAAGGTGTCTGGGGAAACTGGGTGCTGCAGAAGGTGGTGCGCCCGTGCGATTGCTGGCGTTTCTGGATAGCACGCGAGATGCGAATCAAGGACATCATCACGCACCTCTTCGACTGGCATGTCATGGTCAAAAAGAATTGGAGCCTGGAGCGCCTGGTGGCGTGGGTAGAAACAGTGGAACCAAAAAACGGCGATCCGTCGGGAAACATGAGCCCGGAAATTCTTGAGAGACGCTCACAAATGCAGATTGTGGGCCGGTCGCGGGACACGGAAGAGTCGCGGAATAGGGACCACTGGGAGGCGCGGGTCTCGGCTTTTGCGGCTCGGCATAAATCGAGACGGAGACGTGGCACTATCTGAGAGCAGTTGGTTCCCCTGCCGAAAATCCCCGGTCAAGCGAAGCTCCGACGGGGCACCCACTCGAAGTGAAATGTCGGTGAGAAGCCGGGCGATCCGCCCGAAGCCCTGGATCTTTCAACTGGACTGATGAGTCGATTCCTTAGCGCGTGGATTCTGGGAGTGGTGCTCGGAGCTGGTGCACCGCCGGCGCTGCAGGCGGACGCAGGGCAGGACGGGTGGTTACGTTATGCGCCTCTCGAGACCCGGGCCCGCGCCCAATACGAAGTGCTTCCCTCAACCCTGATTGTTCTTGGAAATTCCGCCGTGCTCACGGCGGCGGGGGACGAGGTGGTCCGCGGCGTCATGGGGATGATGGGACGCCACCTGCGGCGCGACAGAAATGTCCAGGACAAAGCCATCATTGTTGGAACCTTGGCCGCGATTCGGAACCTGGTTCCAGAATTCGAGCCTCCTGGCCCACTCGAAGGGGATGGGTTTCTGCTGGCGAGCAGGCAGGTGCGTGGCTTCGATTGCCTCATTATTAGTTCGAGCACCGAGCGGGGCGTTTTGTATGGCGTGTTCGCATTTTTGAGCAAGATGGCGCGCGGGGAGAGCGTTGCTCATCTTGATGAAGTGGGTCGGCCGCTCGTCTCCCTGCGCTGGGTGGATCAGTGGGACAACTTGAATGGCACGATTGAACGCGGGTATGCGGGGCCATCCATTTTTTTTGAGAACGGAAGTGTCCGCGCCGATCTGACCCGCGCCGGGCAATACGCGCGCCTGCTGGCGTCGGTCGGCATCAACGGGTGCAACATCAATAATGTGAATGCCGACCTGCGGATTCTGGACGACACGTTCATTCCACAACTGGCGCGCATCGCGGATGTTTTTCGTCCCTGGGGAGTGCGGCTGGCGGTCTCGGTTGACCTGAGCAGTCCGAAGGCGTTGGGAGGGTTAGATACTTTCGATCCGCTGGATGCTCGCGTCGCCGAGTGGTGGAAGACGAAGGTGGACAAGATTTACCGGCAGATTCCGGACTTCGGCGGGTTTGTGGTCAAGGCGGATTCAGAGGGCCGCGCGGGTCCATCATCGTACGGGAGGACGCCGGCGGATGCGGCCAACGTGATTGCACGCGCGCTGCGGCCGCATGGCGGCGTGCTTTTTTATCGCGCTTTCGTTTACGACCATCATCTGGATTGGCGAAACTCGAAGAACGATCGCGCCCGCGCCGCTTACGACATCTTCCATCCGCTGGACGGCAAATTCGACGACAACGTCATCATTCAGATCAAGTATGGTCCTATTGATTTTCAGGCCCGCGAACCTGTGTCGCCGCTTTTTGGCGGACTGGAAAAGACGGACCAGGGCATCGAACTGCAAATCACGCAGGAGTACACCGGGCAGCAGCGGCATCTGTGTTTTCTTCCGCCGATGTGGAAGGAGATCCTGGATTTCGATCTGCGAGTGAACGGCGGTGCGACTCCGGTAAAGGAACTGGTTGCCGGGAAGACTTTTCATCGTCCGGTGGGCGGGTTCGTAGGCGTGGCGAATGTGGGCATGGACGCGAACTGGCTGGGGCATCCGCTGGCTATGGCTAATCTTTACGGATTCGGCCGGTTGGCATGGGACCCTGATCTCAGTGCGGCTGCGATCGTGGGGGAGTGGACCCGGCTGACCTTTGGCAATGACCCGGCGGTGGTGAAGACCGTCACCGGTCTGCAGATGGCGTCCTGGCATGCCTACGAGAGCTACACCGGGCCCCTGGGGGCGCAAACCCTGACTGACATTCTGGGCAGCCATTACGGGCCGGGAATCGAATCGTCGGAGCGCAATGGCTGGGGGCAGTGGCATCGCGCTGACCACAACGGCATCGGCATGGATCGAACCATGGCGACCGGCACCGGCTACGTTGGGCAATACCCTGATGCTATTCAGCGCCTGTATGAGTCGGAGAAAACGACTCCTGACGATCTGCTTTTATTCTTTCATCACGTTCCGTACACGTACGTGCTGCATTCGGGCAAGACGGTGATCCAGCATATCTATGACTCGCACTACCAGGGTGCGGAACAGGCGGCGGATTTTGTGCGGCAATGGAAGTCGCTCCAGCACTCCGTCGATGACGAACGCTATGCTGCCGTTCTGGCGCGGCTGGAATATCAGGCTGGTCACGCCATCATCTGGCGGGACGCCATCTGCAACTGGTTCTTTCGCGCCTCCGGGATTGCCGATGAGAAGGGGCGGGTGGGAAATCATCCTGACCGGGTCGAGGCGGAAGCCATGCAGCTCGAGGGCTTCGTGCCGATTGACGTCAATCCCTGGGAGAACGCTTCCGGGGACAAAGCGATTGAATGTAATCGGGCGTCAGGCTGTGCGGCTAGTTTCCGCTTCGACCGCGCCCCGGGACAGTATGAAATGGATGTGCAGTATTTCGATCAGAACAATGGGGTGTCGAAGTTTCGAGTTTGGGTAAACGATAAGGAAGTGGATGAGTGGGTTGCCAACGAGCACCTTCCCGCCACTAAGCCGGGCGGCGATTCCTCCACTCGGCGTCGCCTCGCGGCCGTGGCGCTTCATCGGGGTGATGAGATCCGCATCGAGGGAGTACCGGATGGAGAAGAACACGCGCCCCTGGATTACATCGAACTGCACGCGCTATCCAAATGAGTGGTCGCCCATCAGTTAGCGGAAATTGCTGATCAGGATTACGTCGCTGGTTATGTTGCCCTTGATCAGGAGCAACTGTTTTCCGTCGCGCGACCAGGCAAAGTTAAAGATCAGGTCGGAGGCGAAGTTCGTAATCTGGTGGGGAGGTCCGCCGGACAAAGGTTGCTCCCAGAGGTTAGAGGCGCCGTTTCTCGTAAGCCCGTATTGGAGAGCCTTTCCGGAAGGCGACCAGGCCAGGCCGCGCGTCCCCAAAGGCACCTGGCTTATGAAATGCAGGGGGCCGCCCGTGGTGGCAACCATCCCAAGTTTAGGTATGGGGACGGGCCTGCCTTCCTGGTAGCCAAAAGCAAGCTGGCTCCCGTCAGGTGAGACTTGAAGTGAATTGCCGCCCTCGGGCACGGTTACGAGTGCAACCGGATCGCCACCTTCTGCCGGCATGCGATAGATCCTGTCCTTACCGCTGTAGAAGATCCATTTGCCATCCGGCGAACACTGGGAGTTCCCGGCTTGGGCGTCTTCATCGGCAACCTTCCTGCCATTCGAACCATCAGCATCAGCCCGCCAGAGTTCCAACTTGCCATTACGGTAAACGTCGTACAGCACGTAGCGGTCGCCACAGGACGAGATGGAATTCGTGTTGTGCGCGTCCGGAATGAGAACCGCTGATTGGCTACCATCCGAATTCATTAACCAGACATCACCATTTCTGCTACTTGCCAGAACCTTGCCGGACGGGCCAGGCGCGATCTGATTGTAAGCCGGCTCACCCGAGGTAAGTTGGCGAGCTTGAGATGAATCCGCTGCGGGTGCGGTCCAGATGTTGGAGACACGGGCGCGCTGAATGGCGGCCAGGGTCTTGCCATCGCGGGTGACATCCAGAGCCGCGGTATAGTCCGAGAGATCGTTGGTAAAGCGATGCAGCTCGCCGGTGGAATAGTCGATGCTTTGCAGCTGGCCCCGGCCCAGTGTCACTTCCGATACCGGGGCTATCAGAGAGTTACCGTCCGGCATCCAGACCGCCCGTCCGATGCCTCTCCCGCCGCCGGAGAACAGCGTGCGTACGTGGCCGTCGGCGACGTTGATGACATTCAATAGCCAACTGGCGTCGCTGCCCACGCCGAGCGTAGGCGCCGCGAGGGTGTTGCCGTCCGGGGACCAGGTGGCGCCGAATATGAATCCAGCGTAAGCCGGGAGCGTCGCCAGCAGCCGTTCCCCACTGCCATCCGCCGTCTGTGCGACCCTGACTTCAATCACACTGCGGTCGGGAATTCCTCGCTCGAAGACGAAGCGGCTGCCATCGGGTGAGAAGTCGATGGGAGAATCGATATCACGAATGAGTTGGCGCGGCGAACCTCCGAGCACCGGCATTTGGTAGAGATAGCGGAAGTTTTCCGTGCTCTTATCCGAACGCACGAAATAAATGTAGTTGCCGTCGGGAGAGAAACTCAGTCCCGGGATCTCTACCACATCGGGAGCGAGCACCTGAACGTCGCTCTTGGTGGCTACGTTGCGCACCCACAGGCTCTGCTTTTCGGCGTCACGCATGGCGTACACGATGTAGCGTCCATCGGGCGCAATCGCCACCTGGTTGGCTTTGCCGTTTTCTGTCAGCTTCGTGATCTGCATGTTTTGCAGATTGAAGCCGCGCGGGCGGATGAGCAATCTATAGCCACCGAACCCGATCGCCGCGAGCACGACCGCGACCGCAGCGGCGATGGCCAGCTTCGGCAAACCTTTTTTCGCCGAAGCAACCGGAACGGGCAGAGGTACTGACTGCGAAGACGAGGCGCCTACTGGCTCCACCGCAGCCGCGCTTGGCGCTGACTCGTGGGCGGCGCGGACGCGTCCCGAGGTAGAGTCGCGCTTGAGGCGCTTCAGATCAGCGCCTATCTCGGCCGCGCTCTGGTAGCGTAGTTCACGGTCCTTTTCCAGAGCTTTGCTGATCACCTCTTCCAGCTTCGGAGAGAGATCGGTGTTGACGCGCACGGCGGGAGTCGGCTCGCGGTTCAGGATAGCGTCGAAAATAACGGCGGAAGTATCGCCGCGAAAGGGGACGATGCCTGTCCCCATCTCGTAGAGCACCGCCCCGAAGGAAAACAGGTCGCTGCGGGCATCGAGTTCCTTGCCCTTGGCCTGCTCCGGCGACATGTACGCGACTGTCCCGATGGCAGTTCCGGGGCTGGTGAGATATTCCAGGCTGACGCCGGTCGTGACCTCGGTGTTTGTGCCCAGTGGCACTGCGTTGGCGGCCTGAGAAGTAACCTTGGCGAGACCGAAGTCCAGAATCTTGGCGTGCCCTCGCTTGGTCACGAAAATGTTGGCAGGCTTGATGTCGCGATGGACAATGCCCTCGCTGTGCGCGGCGTCGAGTGCGTCGGCGATTTCGATGGCCAGACCGAGCAGCACTTCCGTCTCCAGCGGACGGCCGGCGATGCGATGCTTCAGAGTCAGGCCGTCGAGATACTCCATGGCGATGAAAGCCTGGCCATTCTCTTCCCCGATGTCGTAAATGGTGCAGATGTTGGGATGGTTGAGCGCGGAGGCCGCCTTGGCTTCCCGCCGAAAGCGCTCTAACGCCTGGCGGTCCTGGGCTACATCTTCCGGGAGGAATTTCAGTGCCACGAAGCGATCGAGCCGGGTGTCTTCGGCCTTGTACACGACACCCATGCCGCCGCCACCCAACTTCTCGACGATGCGGTAGTGCGAGATGGTTTGTCCGATCATTTATGGCTGATCGTTGATGGGTGATCGCCAGAGCTGAAGTAGCGCAGCTCCGGCGCCTCATCTTAGGCGGACGGCGGGGGCAAGTCAACGCGCGGAGGCTGACGGTGGTGCCTCAATTCGACGCGATGCCTGTAAAGCAGCGTCCTTCGAAGGGAGTGCCCTAAGCGAGGTCGAAGGATGTGGCGTACCTCGGCCAACGCACCATTTAAGAGCCTGACTTTTCTTTGTCGTTGCCGAATAGCGTAATGAAATCCTCGATCGCGGTGAGGAGGACAACCAGGGCGGACCCCAGCGCACCCACGACAAACATAGTTTCCAGAACACGAATGGCGATAGTAGTGAACACGGGGTGAATTTCGACCTCCGGATTAGTTAATCACCAAACGGGGCGAAAAGGACGGAAAAAGTTCAAGAACATTTCCGTCCTGTATGGTCAGTAGAATCCGGAGGGCAGTTTTGCCGGAAAGTGGGCTGCGGCCCCGGTGAGGAACTTGTTGTGGTTAAACGCCTGCTAAGCCGCGGCGGACAGAGAGCGAACGCGCACCTCGTCGCTGACGGCATTTCCGGAAACAGCAACGCCGACGGACAGTTCCGGCTCAATCGTTCCACCCAGTATCCGGCTCAGATGGAGCAGGGACTGACCTCCACAGGCTGCACAGTGCCCGTTCTGGCCGTCGCTGATAACCTCGCAATTGGCACACAGGACTGCGGTTTGAAGGTGAACCAGATTCGCGTCGAGCCAAACTTCAGCAGTCATATGTGTCGCTCCTTTGTATGGATTGACCACATCCGTCAACGGATGATAATGCGCGCAGTTCGGTTGCCAAAGCAGAAACGACGGAACTGGCTTATTCCAGCAGAGTTGGCGGACGAGCCCCGGCCAAGGTGGACTCTACAAGGAAAATCCTTGCACATGGCCCCGGCGGGTTGGGGGCCTTCCCTGCCCCCTGTTGGGTTAAAGGCGGGTTACCCAGGTAACCTGGTGACCGGCGAAAACGCCTGCTGGTCGTGCTTTTGCTGGGCAGCGATCCTACAAGGCAGGCAAGAAAGTTCCCATCACCCAAACTAATGGAAGGCCGAAAGCGGCGACGATTCGCCACGGCTCAAGAGGAGTCTCATCAGATGGTTGCCCCTGCAGGACGAGTGTTCCGCCAAGGAAGTCGTGAATGGCCTTCCGATTTCCCGTCACCGCAATGGTGATGAGGCTTAGGAAGTTTCCCCCGAACCAAGCGCAGAACCATCGGCTCAGCCACCGCCCTAACGATCGCTTGGTGCTGATGCGCTTGCGGCCGTCGTCGGTCACATAGATTCTTAGCAGGCGCTTGCCAAACGTTGCCTGCCACGTGGAGGCTTCGCAAAGAATGAAGTAGATCGGCCCCGTCGACAGGATGAAGGCAAAGATAATGCAAAGCCTGGCACCCTCCCCCAGCGTTCTCCAGGTTTGCTCCGGGTCTTGAACGGCAGGTGTCCAGAATCCGATGGCACGAAGAATTCGCATTACGACCCCAGTAAGCAGCACAACCGAGAAGGCAATCAAAATATCGACCAACTGCGCTACGAACCGGCGCCCGAGGGTGGCATAGGGCTGCTCAGGAGAGGGAGAGGGTGGCTGTGAGAAATGAATACTTCACCTCTAGGAAGACGCAGATTATATCCTCATTGAGGCAAGGTCGGTTGAATATCGCGTATGCACTCGTCTGGCCCAATCTGATGAATATCAAAGTATTTGAAGACAAGCATTCGTTGGGGCGGGCGGCCGCTCAGCAGGCGGCTGGGGCCATTGGCCGGGCCATCCAGAAGAACGGACAGGCCCGGATTATTGCGGCGACTGGAGCCTCCCAGTTTGAATTGCTGGACTCTCTTACCAGTTTACCGGGGATTGACTGGGAACGAGTCGAACTGTTTCATCTCGATGAGTATATTGGACTGCCCGCGAAGCATCCCGCCAGTTTCAGAAACTACCTGCTGAGCAGGTTGATTAATAAAGTTGGGATCACGCATTACCATCTGCTCGATGGCGAACAGGACCCGGCGGAAGTTATTCGCAGCGTGGGAGGCGCGCTGCGGAAAGCGCCGATTGACTTGGCTTTGGTGGGGATTGGAGAGAATGGCCATCTGGCCTTCAACGATCCTCCAGCGGACTTTGAAACCGAGGAGCCGTACATCGTAGTTACGCTCGACGAAGCCTGCCGAAAGCAGCAACTGGGCGAAGGCTGGTTCGCGAATCTTTCTGAGGTGCCCCGCCAGGCCATCTCGATGAGCATCCGCCAGATTCTTCAGGCGCGAGAGATCATCTGCGCCGTGTCGGAGGCGCGAAAGGCGCGGGCGGTCGCAGCTTGCCTGGAGGCGGAAATCAGTCCGCTTGCGCCCGCCTCAGTTCTGCGCACTCACGCCCACACTACCGTGTATCTCGATAAGAACGCGGCTGAACTTCTGACGAAAAACTCGACATAGAACCTAAACCCCGCGGACGAGGTCGCCCGCGTCCACATGGGGCTGGGTTTTTCATTACAATATGATGCATGTCTGATTCATTGATCATTGCGGGGCGCGAGTTCCGTTCCCGGCTTATTGTGGGCACCGGGAAATATAAGTCATTTCAGGAGACGGCGCGGGCGCTCGAAGCCAGCGGCGCGGACATGGTAACGGTGGCGGTGCGGCGGGTGAATCTGGACCGCAGCAAGGAATCGCTGCTGGACTATCTGGATCCGAAGAAATATTTTCTGCTGCCCAATACCGCCGGTTGTTACACCGCGGATGAAGCCATTCGCGCGGCCCGCCTGGGGCGCGAAGTCGGCCTCTCCGACTGGGTAAAGCTGGAGGTGATTGGCGACCAGGCGACGCTCTATCCCGACGTGCAGGCCACGCTCGAGGCGACCCGGGTATTGGTAAAGGAAGGGTTCACAGTTCTTCCCTACACCTCTGATGACGTTGTCTTTGCCAAACGGTTGCTCGATGCCGGCGCGGCCACCATTATGCCTCTGGGGGCGCCGATTGGGAGTGGGCTGGGGATTCAGAATGCCGCCAACATTCGCATCCTGCGAGAGATGATCACCGGCGTGCCACTGGTCCTGGATGCGGGAGTGGGCACCGCTTCCGATGCCGCCCTGGCCATGGAACTGGGAGCAGACGCGGTGCTGATGAATACGGGAATTGCCAATGCCCAGGACCCGGTGCTGATGGCAGAGGCCATGAAACACGCCGTGCTGGCCGGACGTCAGGCGTATCTTGCGGGACGCATGCCGCGCAGACTCTACGCGACCGCGAGCTCGCCGCTCGAAGGTGTAGTGCGGTAATTGGGCGCAGAAACACTCACGGTGTGATTAACCGCGTGACGGCGCTATGAAAACAGCGACGGGCGCGATCGCTGGAGACCGCAGAGTCCGATTCTGTTCGTCGAGTCCAGCAGTCGATTCTCGACTTTCCTCCTTGACATTCCTGCGCAGTGTCCGGAGAATGCGCTCGCACAGTCTGTGCCCAAATAATCAGGGAGGTTTTCATGTTTAAAATCCGTCTTGTCATTGCTGTGTTAGTGGCAGTGGCCTTACTGCCGGCAAAACTCACGGCCCAACGCGCTTACGGTGACGCCGGCGAATACGTCATCCTGAGTGCGCAATACGGCACCGCCCGCCGGCATGTGGACGTGACCAACCGACTGAAGGAACTGGCCCGCCAGGACCGCACCTTCCGCATGGACAACAGCACCTTTGGCGTGGACCCCGACAAGGGGCAGGACAAGACCCTGCGCATTTACGCCCGGGGGCCGAACGGCCAGGTCCGCATGTTCGAGTATCGCGAAGGCAGCACGGTTGACGGCTCGCAGTTCCGCGGCTGGGGTCGCGGCGACTGGGGCCAGGGCGGCTGGAACGGGAGCTGGGATCCGGGCGGGCGTGAACCCCAACCCGAGATGACAACGGCGCTGCAGAATCTGCGCGAAGCCCAGAGGAACCTGCAACTAGCCTCGCGCGACAAGGGCGGCCATCGGGCGAATGCGGTAAGGCTTGTCGACCAGGCCATCGCGGAGGTCGAAGCCGGCATTGAATACGATAACCGGCACTGATGGACGCGAGACGCGCTTGCCTGTAAGTCATGTTTAGCGGGGCGGTGCCCGGCTGATGAGTCCGGGCCCGCTCCGTTGTTACCCTTGGATGTATCTCAGCGGCTAAAGGGCATCCGTCACCAACTCCGCGAGCATACGCCTGTACACCTCAAGATCATCATCCACGCTCGCGAGACGCCACTCGCGCTCAATCCTGGTGATCGCGCATCGGGCGCAAGGTAGATGAAGCGCTCCCGCTTCTGCGCCAAGGTCATTTGATTTGTGCTTCCGGTTTTTGCCCTTCATCTTTGCTTTATTATCATCAGTTCTAAACCTGGGTAGGCCGCGACCCGTATTCCACCAACGCAAATCATCGGCCGAGAGGTAGCCATGCGCCTGCTGTCCATCTTCGCTCAGTGTTTGCTGACCAGCGCTTTGTTGATGACCCAGGGGCAGCCAACTCCTGATGGGTCGGTCCAGGCTAGGAACAAAGCTGTGGCGATGCGCGTATTTGATGAGATTCTCAACCAGGGAAAGTTCCAGGTGGCGGACGAAATCTACGCGCCGGATTTCCAAAACCACGGACTTCACCGATCGGCGGACCTGAAGACAGACCAGGATGCGGTGCACGCTGAAAAGAAGGCATTTCCAGATCTTCGGGTGAGCGTCCAGGAAATGGTCGCAGAAGGGGACAAGGTGGCTGTGCTATGGACATTTCAAGGAACCCATACCGGCTCCGGTTATAAAGGTCTTCCTGCCACCGGAACAAGGGTGGAGGTTCGTGGCATCACCATTTGGCGGATCGTGGACGGGCGGATCGTCGAGGAGTGGTCCAGCTTCAGTGAAATGGGGTCCTACATCCGAATGTTTGCCCATCTGAAGTGGTGGTTCGTGTTAGCGGGGTTGCTCGTCCTGGCCATAGTGATCGCAACCGAACGTCTGGTTTGGAGGATGGTCAGAAAAATATTCGTCTATCGGCCCCTCAGCGGATAAAGCCACCCTCAAGGCAGGGTAGTGGCTCAGTTTGAAAGGCCCGCATGACGTCATCGGCAACGGGTGGAGCAGGCCTTCAGGCCTGCATAGCGCGACCGTCTCTTGCAGCGGACTTCAGGCCCTGCGGTACCTCAGCGGCGGAAGCCGCATGCTCTGCCTCGCTCTGATTGCAGCGCTAAAGCGCTGCTCCAGCCCAAAATCGCCCTGGCAGACCACCAGAATTTCAAACCGAGCCACTACCCAAGGCAGCCTCTTAATTGCAGCGCTGAAGCACTGCCCCACCCAGAGCGGCAAGATTCCGAAAGCAGTTCCCCTTCCGGATGTGACGGGCAAACCGGCGTGCTCTCCTTTTTGAACAGAGAATCGAAGGAATTCACAGCTTATCCACAGTCCCATAGGGGCTAAATTGCTCCTTGCGTTGGAAAAGGGAAATATCGGTGAAGGGAAAGCAGAAAATTCTAGCCGCAGCTGCGCTGTGGGGTGGATGCGCCTGGTTCGTCAGCATGGATGTGGATTTCCTGGTGACGCACTTGCAAAGCGCTCCGCATTGGCTGTTACAGGGTTTCCGCGCCCTGTTTATGGGAGCCAGTGTGGCCATCGGGTACGTGGTATACCGGAAATACCTTCTTGAAATGCAGACCCGAAGCGAGAAATATGCCGAGATCCGGGCGCAGATTCGCCGGCTGCTGGCGGATTTGCTTACCGTTTCCGATGATGAGTTGATCCACCAGCTGCAGCGCACTATCCAACGCATCGAGCAGTTGCTCAAACGCTACGACCCGGAAGCCGCTCGCGCCAGCGCGGAACCGAAAAAGCCTAAGGTTGCGTAAACCCGGGCCACGGCAGGAGAGTGAAAGAGTCAGAACCGCAAAGCAGTCGCAAGCTCGATATTCGAGGGCGAGCCTCTAACCCTGACCCCTGGAGGTTCTGAAAATGAGAGACACGGTTCGATGCCCCTATTGTGTGTCAGACCTCGAGTTTTTCGCTATGGTCGCGCATGTGGATGGCAGGTACATCTGCGGCAAGTGCGGTCATACTGCGTATCCGGATGATGCGGCGTATTCCTGCCGCTGTACAAAGTGTCATGAGTTGGCGGACGCCAGAATGGCCAGCTAAGAATAAGGACACAGAGGTCACGGAGACCAGCAGGACCCGTTCGCGAGGTCGCTTAGGCCAGGCCACCTTCACGGGCAAGCTTCAGAGCTTCGATGGCGGCGCCTCGGGCTCCGGCCGTGTCACCATTCGGCATCACGTAAACCGGAATCCCCGCCTGTTCTTCGCGCTGCGGCGGCATGGCGGCGCGGATCTGTTCGATAAACCAGTCCTGAAACGGTTTGCCGGTTTCGAGAGCGCCTCCACCCACGATGAATGCGTCGGGGTCGAACGTGTTCACCATTTCATCGAAGAACAGACCTAGGGCATGGGCCTGCACGCGAAAAACTTCCTTACTCAGCGGGTCGCCTTTCTCCGCCAGGCTGCGCACCAGTTTGGCTGCCTGGTGTAGATCCACTTTGGCCAGCTCGTGACCGGGATAACGCGGCATAAAATAGGGCAGGATATTTTTTTCGATGGCGGTGAGCGAGCACAGAGATTCCAGGTCGCCGGTGCGTCCGCAATTGCATTCCGGCTTGATGCCACTGGTTCCGGCGATGCTCTGGTACGGAATCAGCACGTGACCCAGCTCCCCGCCGAAACCGTTCTTACCCTTCACCACATTGCCATCGAGGATGACGCCGCCGCCGTTACCGGTGCCGATGATGCTGGATATGGAAGTCTCGCGGCTGTTGGAGCCGAAGATGGCGTAGTGTCCCCACAGCGCCGCAGCGTTAGCGTCGTTCAGATATGACACCGGCTTGCCCAGCTTGTGGGCCAAGCCCTCACGGATATCGAACCCGGCCCATTTGGCGTGGACAAAGTTGGTTGAGCCCCGGGCACTGAGGAGGCCGGAGGCGCTGGCCGGCCCGGGCGTGTCCAGGCCGACGGCAACCACTTCTTCGAGACTAATGCCAACTTTTTGAGCAGCCATCTTGAGGCCGCCGGCGATCTGCTGCAAACAGATATCCGGCCCCTGCTTGGCTAGCGCGGGATGCTCCAGGAGTCCTTCGATGAGAAACTTCTCCTGCTGGTCGAGCAACGTATAGTTGATGGCGGTCCCACCCAGATCGACTCCGGCCACGACTGGCACAGTTATCTCCTTGCTCTCCAAACACCGGTCCTGCCACAGCTTAGCAGAAGTTTCTGGCGGAGAGTCTCAGCGCCGCGGTCTTGACCATCGGGCTCCAGGCCATGCGGCGGCGCCCACCTACTCGCGCTCCGCCTCCAGACAAGGGCCCGGGCAGAAGCATGGCTGCTGAGGTCGGTAGTTTCACTCGATACTACTTCGGTGGAGTATGTTCAAAAGGTAGCTTGGTGTATCGCGCCTTTTCCACCTCGATCACAAGCGCGACTCTTCCTTCAGGGCCGCGAAAGGGGAATGGCTTGCCTGTGTATTTGTGCGAGATAACGTCCATCTGTTTGAGATCGGGGTCAGGACGGCGCTCGACCACTCGACCGCGAAGCTGTGCCTCTTGATAGGGATCGTGGAAATCGACGATGGAAATCGCGATTCGTTGGTCCCGCCGAGTGTTCTTCGCTTTGAGCGAGCCTTCTCCCGTGCAGATCAGGACGCGGTCCGCCTCGCGGCCTACCCAGACCGGAACGCTTTGCGGTGAACCGTCGGGCATCAGGGTGGCCAGATGGGCGAAGTTCGGGCCATCGAGCAAAGCTCTGATTTCGTTGGAAAGTGGGGTCGCCATGAGAACTCTCCGAGTGTGTGGTGACGAACAAATTTATCACCTTCATGGGAGAAGTTGGATGCGGAAGGAATTCTTGCCGACAAGACGCCCAAGCCCTGATGACGCACTCATGTTGTGCGGGCGGGACGCCCCACGACAGCCCCAAAGACTATGATAGCGCCGCCCGGGGGTGAGGGCATCTTGCCCTCATCCCGGCGGCGGGCGGGACGCCCGCCGGGACGGCCGCACTACTTTACTTCACAACATCTTTACGCTTTCCACATGGATGGAATCGCCTTTGATGTGTCCGGTGACGGCCACGTGATGGCCTTCATGTCCCTTGAGCGCGTCCTGGTTCTCGACGGTCAGGACTTTGTTATCGCCGTCGGTGACGACGACTGCGGAGGCGCCGCCTTCGATACATTTCTTGGTGCAGGCAGCAGCGCCGGCGTTGGCGCCCTTGGCACCGCACTTGGAATCGCTGACCCAGCCTTTGACGGTCTGGGATTTGCCCATGTCATCGGCTGACACTACAGCCACCATTAGGAACAACAAGGAGAGGGCAAAACAGATTGCGAGCAGTTTCTTCATGGCTGAATTCCTCGAGTTTTGGCGGCCGGTAGCCGCGGATTGCAGCAACGCCCCGCTGCGAGCGTGTCTGTGCTACTAGGATTGACGTGGCAAGGTAGCAGTTGGTTACTCATTAATCTGTAATCTGTCCAACTGGAAGTTGAGAGAGTATACCACCGGGGCCGTCTCTGGAGTCACGAAGTCAAGGTTACCCGCCTTCGGCCCGGGCCCGCGCCTGGCGGCGTCCCTTCGCCGGACAGATGACGGCATCTGTGGCTATGCGTTTCGGAACCGGCGCCGCTATTTCTGGGCTGCGTTGGTTGCGGGAATCTGGAGTGGAGGAGGGGCAGGGGCCACGTACACGACTTCCCCGCGGCGGGCGTAGTGCAGCTGCTCGCGAGCCTCTTTTTCGATGGTCTTGGGATCGGTCTGGAGGTCCTTGATCTGTTCCGTGTAATAGCCGTTTTCTTTCTGCAATTGCTCAATTTCATGCCGCAGGTCTTGGTAGTCAGCCCGTTTTTGCCGGTAAACCACCATGCCATTGGCCCCGAACATGACATGAAGAAACAGCCAGACCGTGACCGCAGCCACACCCACGGTGGCCAGGCGACGCCGGGAAGCGTACAGCCAGGCAGAAGCGGGACGCACCTTTTCCCTGATGTGCTGGCCCAGGGCCTCGGCCTGGGGGGCGCGGTCCACCAGTGCGTTCAGCCCCCGCTGGGCCCGCGGCACCACCCGGATTTTTGGTCGCTCTATTCGAAGATCCATTGTTTGGCGGCTGCGCTCAGTTTCTTCAGGTCTTCCTTACTGCGGGCTTCAGAGTAAACCCGGACGACCGGTTCCGTACCCGACAACCGGTAGCAGACCCAGGAGCCGTCCGCGAACAGCAGTTTCAGGCCGTCGGTGCGCACGACCTCAGTGATCTTCCGGCCCATGAGATCGCGAGGCTCTCGCTGCAACTTCCCAGTGAACTTCTCCTTCGCCTCCGCCGTCAAGTGGAAGTTCTCGCGCAGGCTGTAGAAGGAACCAACTTCGGCAAATAGCTGTTGCAATTGCTGCCCCAGAGATTTGCCCCGGCGGGCCACCATTTCGCAGCACAGGAGGCCGGCCAGCACACCATCTTTTTCGGGGACGTGGTGGCGAATGGACAGCCCCGCGCTCTCTTCGCCGCCGATGGCGATCTTGTCTTGTTTGATCAGCTCCCCGATGTATTTGAATCCTACCGGAGTCTCGTGCAATTCGACGCCATGATGTTTGGCGACGGCGTTGACCAGGTTGGTGGTGGCCACCGACTTGGCCACACCGTTTTTCCAGCCCCGGCTCTCGACCAGATAGTCGAAAAGCAGGGCGATGATGTAATTGGGAGTGAAGAAGGTGCCGTCCGCGTCTACGATGCCGAAGCGGTCGGCGTCGCCGTCAGTGGCGATGCCGATGTGCGCCTTGCTGGCCCGCATCTGTTCCCGACATCCGTCGAGCAGGTGGTCGTCGGGTTCGGGGGCGTGGCCGCCAAAAAGGACGTCGCGGCAATCATGTACGGTAGATACGTCCACACCGGCCTCGCGCAGCAAGGAGTCGGAATAGCCTCGCGCGGCGCCCCAAAAAGGATCGAAGACCACCCGCAGGTTGGCTTTCTGGATGGTCTTGAAATCGATGATCTCGCGCAGCCGCGCCAGGTACGCGGCGCGGGGTTCGAGGGCCTGGGCGGTCACGGTCTTCGCTGATGGCTTCGGCTCCCCGCTGTCCGCATCGCTGGCAGCTATTTCGGCTTCGATGCGTTTCGTGACTTCGGGCAGCGCGGGCGCTCCATCGGGTGTGGAGAACTTGATGCCATTGTATTCCGGCGGATTGTGGGAGGCGGTGAAGTTGATAGCGCCGTCCGCCTTTTCCCGAATCACGGCGTAAGAGATGGCCGGAGTGGGAGCCGGTTCAGCAATCAACAGCGGTGTAATGCCGTGGGCGGTGAGAATCCCGTCGGCCATGGAGCAGAAGGTTTCGCCGAGAAAACGCGGATCGCGGCCCACGATGACACGCGCCCCGAACGGTTTCTGCGAAACTACGTAACGGGCGATTCCGGTCACGGCGCGGCGCACGTTGGCGAAGGTGAACTCATCGGCCATGACGGCCCGCCAGCCGGAGGTTCCGAAATGAATTTGTGTAGCCATCTTAATTCTCCCCAACCCGACGGGGTGCTACCCTGTCAGCCGTAAACTGAAGGCTGATTCTATATGACAGACAAGATTCTCGTCTTCACCACCGCCGGTTCCAAAGATGAGGCGCGCAAGATTGGTCGCGCCCTGGTGGAGCGGCTGCTGGCGGCCTGTGTAAGTATCGTTCCCCAGGTGGATTCAATCTACCGCTGGGAAGGGGAGATTGAGGAGGCCGAGGAATTTCTGCTGATCGTCAAGACTACGCGTCCCGCATTTGAGCGGGTGCGGAACGCCATCAATGAGCTTCATTCTTATGATGTGCCGGAGTGCATCAGTGTGGCGATCGATGAGGGCGGCACGGCATATCTGAGTTGGATTGGGCAATCGGTGAAGTGAAAAAAAGCAGACTGGACTCATATGGCAAGATGCTCGGCCGAAGACCCGCGCCTCACTCGCCTAACCGAGATTGCACTCGCGCTGCCCGAGGCCACGCGCCAGATCTGTGGATCGCATGCCCAGTTTCTGGTGCGGAAAAAGACTTTTGCCTACTTCCTCGATAACCATCACGGCGATGGCATCGTCGCGGTCACGGGCAAGGTATTGCCCGGTGACAACAAGGCCTTGTCTGAGGCGCAGCCCCGGAGATTTTACCTGCCTGCATACCTGGCATCGAAAGGCTGGGTCGCGTTGCGCTTGGACGTAGGCAAGGTCGATTGGGATGAAGCGCGCGAACTGCTCTTGGGAAGCTACGCACTAATCGCGCCAAAGCGCTTGGCGGAACTGGTGAGAACCGAACTCTGACCGAGAGATGCTCCGCGGGAATCCTGGGACTTCACATCGCGGACAGGGCCTGGTCGAGATCGTCCACGATATCTTCCACGTTCTCAATTCCTACCGAAATGCGCACCAGGCCGTCGGTGATTCCGATTTCCCGTCTTCCCTTCTCGCCCAGCGCGGCGTGGGTCATGGTGGCGGGATGCGAGATCAGGGTCTCGACGCCACCCAAGGATTCCGCCAGCGAGCACACGCGCACTTTCCTCAGCATCTTTTTTGCGTTGGAGAGGGACCCGGTTTCGAAGGTGATCATCGAGCCGAAGCCGGTCATCTGCCGTTGCGCCAGTTCATATTGCGGATGTTCCTCGAGGCCGGGATAGAAGACTCTTTTTACTTTCCTGTGGCGAGCCAGGTACTCGGCGACGACCCTGCCGCTGCGGTCGTGCTGCTCCATGCGTACCGCCAGGGTCTTCACCCCGCGCAGGACGAGCCAGCACTCGAACGGGGAGAGAATCGCCCCCGCAGCCTTTTGCACGAAGGCCAACTTGTCAGCCTGGTCCCTGGTCGTGCAAACCACCACGCCGCCCAGGCCATCACTGTGCCCATTCAGAAATTTGGTGGTGGAGTGAACTACCATGTCGGCGCCCAGGGCAATGGGCTGCTGGAAGTAGGGCGACATAAAAGTATTGTCCACGACCAGTTCCACCTTCCGGCGGCGGCATACCTGGCTGACGGCTGCGATGTCGCTCAGCGTCATGAGCGGGTTGGTGGGCGTCTCCACATACACCATGCGTGTATTCTTGCGAATCGCGCGTTCGACGTTCTTCGCGTCGGACGTGTCAACGTAGGTAAATTGCATTCCGAAGTTGGCCAGGACCTGGTTAAAAAGCCGAGGCACGCCGCCATAGAGATCGTTACCGCAGACCACGTGATCGCCGGATTTATACATGGTGCAAATGGCATTGATCGCCGCCATCCCGCTGGCGAATGCGCGAGCGGCGCTTCCTCCTTCGAGAGCCGCCAGATTCTCTTCCAGGTGGGTGCGCGTGGGATTGGAAACGCGGGCGTACTCGTAACCCTTGTTCTTGCCCAGCTCCTGCTGTACGTACGTAGATGTTGGATAGATGGGAACTGCGACGGCACCGGTTTCAGGATCGGGCTCTTGACCCTTGTGGATGGCGATGGTGGCAAAACCCGGTTGTTTGTTTTTCATGAGCAGCTTTCAGCTATCAGTTTTTATCAGCTGTCAGTAAACCCCACCTGAGAACCGAGAACTTGAAACTGAGAACTGACGAATTCAATCTGACAGACCCAGAACTCATAGAATTCAACAAATGAATTCAAGACTCATAAAATCAAGCTGATGAATCAGGCTGTCCTCTCAGATTCCGCCTTCGAAGATTTTCTTTGACAGATAACGTTCAGCGGAATCCGGAATCATGGTGACCACTCGTTTGCCCCGGCCCAGCCAGCCGGCTACACGCACTGCCGCCACCACATTGGCTCCGCCGCTCGAACCGGACAGCACACCCTCCCGCGCTGCCAGCGACTTCACCATGGCGAACGCATCCGCATCGGTGACCATCAGTACTTGGTCGCAAACGGAGCGGTCGAAATTTGCAGGGATAAAGCTCGCCCCAATGCCTTCCACTTTGTGCGGGCCCGGCTTGCCCCCACCCAGAATCGAGCCCTGGGTTTCGACCGCATAGGCCAGTACTCCAGGCAGGCGCTCCTTCATGTAGCGTGCTATGCCGGTGAAGGTGCCAGCCGTACCTGCACCAATGACCAGCGCATCGATTCGACCTTCCATCTGCTCGAAGATTTCGGGGGCCGTGGTTTCGTAGTGATAGTCAGGATTGGCGGGATTGTCGAATTGGCCAGCCATGAAAGCGCCCGGCGTGGAAGCTACGCATTCATTAGCCCGCCGGATGGCTCCCAGCATACCCTCGGCGTCCGGGGTGCGGGTCACCTGGGCACCGAGTGCACGCATGATCGCGACCTTTTCCTCGGAAAAGCGCTCCGGGACGAAGAGGGCAACTTTGTAGCCGCGCTGTACTCCGATCAGAGCCAGGCCGATACCGGTATTACCGGCAGTTGCTTCGACAATTGTGCCTCCGGTCCGGAGCTGCCCGTCGGCTTCGGCGCGCAGAATAATCCCACTCGCGGCCCGGTCTTTTACACTGCCGCCGGGATTGAGGTACTCGAGCTTCGCAAAGACGTCTGCGGCATCGTCCGGAACCAACTTCTTCAATTGCAGAATGGGGGTCTCGCCGACGAGCTGGGAAATGTCGTCAGTGACGCGCAGGCGCCTGCCTTCGGTGATTCTTGTCTGCACTCTACAGGGTACGGAACCGGGAGGGGAGCGTCAATGGACTAGATCGCAAATTGGGGACAGGGCTTACCGCTATGAAACCCTTCATCCGAACTGAATATCTGACTGTCGCTGTCACTGATCAAGTTACGCTGCAACTATTGGAGCCTTTTTGTCGAAAGATCAGTTCCCGGTTCTCAGTTTCCGCCACCGGCGGCTTCCTCCTGGCCGGCGTAGTAGCCGCTGCGGGTCCGGACGTTGAGCTTGCCGTGTCCCGGAGCGCGCGCATCGACCCGAATGGTGCGATATCCACCGACGGTCTTGGGGGTCGTGGGCTTGTAACCGATGGTGTACTGACTGCGGATATCACGCGCAACCGTGCTGCTGATGTTGTCCACCTCCTCCAGCGTGCGGGGGAAGAATGCGATGCCTCCAGTGCGCTCGGCAATGGTTTCCAAGGCGCGTTTGGCACGCCTTTGCCGCTCTTCGCCCAGCAGTCCAATAGCGTACACCGTGGGACCATTCTCTTCCTGCAACCTGCGCACAGCCTGTTCGAGGGATTCGCGGCTGGCGTCGTCTTCGCCATCGGTCACGACAAACAGGATTCTCTTCTGCAGCTTGCCATGTTTTTTCAACTCTTCGGCCGAGGCCACGACGGCATCGTAAAGAGCGGTTCCGCCCCGAGTCTCGTATTTCTCCAGGGCGGTCTGCAGCAGGTTGATCTTGTTGGTGAAGGGCTGATCGAGGAAATACTCATCGCTGAAGTTGACCACAAACACTTCGTCATTGGGATTGCTGGCGCGCACCAGGTTGATCGCGGCCTTGACCACGCGGGCGCGCTTTTCCCGCATCGATCCGGAGTTGTCAATCACGATGCCCAAGGAGACGGGGATGTCCTCATGGCGGAAAGACTTGATGACCTGGGGCTTGCCATCTTCGAACACCGTGAAAGCGTTCTGGCCAAGGTCAGTGATGATGCGCTGCTTGTCATCGATAACGGTAGCGTGCAGCACAACCTCCTGAACCTCGGAGTGGAAAACGAAGCCGCCGGGCTCAACACCAGGTTCCTGGCTCTGGGTGGCAGGAGGCGGCGGGGTCTCGGATGCGGCTGGATTGGGGGCCGGCTGAGAGCTGCGGGGCGGAGCCTGGGGCGGGGTCGTGTTCTGGGCCCAAACTGTCAAGCTGAACAAAAAGAATGGGATAAGCCGAAGTCTTACACGACTACTCCGTAGGCGCATAGTAACCCGTCTTGGCATAGACTCGAAGCGGCGGCAAACCTTTAGGGGGAAGCAGCTTCACCTTTATCTTACGCCATTTGCCGTCGTGCCCCGGGTTGTTTGGACGGTATCCAAGCACATATTGGTTGCGCAGCTCGATCCCTATTTTTGTGGCGACGTCCGCCAAATCGTTCGGGTTGTCTATGGTAAAAGCCCGCCCGCCAGTGAGTTCCGTGAGATCGCTCAACAGAGAGGGGCCCAACTGCTCTTCGGGAGTGGCCATGTAGCGGTCATAAATGCCAATGGCATAGATCAACAGGTCCGCTTCCTTCACCACCGACCGGATCTCGCTCTCGGTGTACCGGCTGTGGTTGTCGCCTCCGTCGGAGATGATGAGCAGCGCTTTCTTGGGATATCTCGCCTGCCTCATCTTGCTGACCCCGAGGTAGATGGCGTCGAGCAGCGCGGTACGGCCCTTGGGAATGGTGTACACCAGCTTGCCTTGGATATCTTCGATGGATTGGGTAAAGTCGGAAATCTCCTCCGGCTTGTCGGCGAAGGTAATCATGAAGAATTCATCCTGGGGGTTGGCGGCTTTGAAGAATTCGATCACGGCCTCGCGGGCGCGCTCGATCTTGCTGCTCATGCTGCCGCTCATGTCGAAGATCACACCCAGGGAGACGGGAGCATCTTCACTGGAAAAGTGCCGGATATCCTGCCGGTCTTTGCCTTCAAAGAGGGTGAAATTCTCTTTGTCCAGTCCGGTTACGAGGCGATTCATGGGGTCGGTAATGGTGACCGGCACCAGTACCAGGTCCACATCCACCTTGAGGGGCTTGGTGTGCGTCCGCAGGGAGGGATCCATGATCTGCTTCTCAACCACTGGAGGCTGAATTCTGGGGGTCACGTGCACATCGTCGACCGGGCTCTGGGCCCATAAGGCACAGGGAACCGACGTGAAAACCAGGGTCAGGAACAAAAAGACAGAAACGGTACGAGCCTGCTCTTTGGGCAGCATAGGCCCTCTCAGGGTCCAGGGTAGGGCCAAGCGTGAGCTTCGAGCTTGGATCGATGGGCGGGATGACCCGCGCCCATGAAGGCGGGCCATAATTACCTCATTGACCGCGATATTATCATAGCTTCAAAACGAGTTGTCATGCTTCTGTCACGTTTTCTGGCAAGTCTTGCGATGGCATGAATGCTGCAAAGGTTTTGCCTAGCTTGAATAGTCGTTTTTTCGCCTGCCGCGCGGCGTTAGCCTCGCCAGCCCCCGCGGGGAACAAAGCTCTTGTACAATCTCAGACTCACCTTCCATAGCCATGGCCCACATTGAACCCTTTCGCGCCCTTCGTTATGACCCAACCCGGGTCTCGATTTCTCACGTCGTTACCCAGCCTTACGACAAGATCACGCCCGCGATGCAGGACGCCTACTATGCCGCGAGCCCACAGAACCTGGTGCGTATTATCCTGGGTAAGGAGCACGCCGGCGACCATGCCGGAGACAACCGGTACCTCCGTGCGGCACAATTTTTCCGCGACTGGCGGCGGCAAGGCATCTTCCTGCAGGACACCCTGCCTTCCCTCTACCTCTATGTTCAAAGCTTCACCCTCCCGGGTGGAACAGCTGAACTGGAACGCCGCGGCATCATCGCGCTGGGACGGATCGAAGACTACTCCGCCGGCGTCGTATTCCGCCACGAGCAGACTCTGGCCAAGCCCAAGGCCGACCGCTTGGAACTATTACGGGCCACCCGGGCCCACTTTGGGCAGCTATTCATGCTGTACAGCGATCCCGCAGCGGAAATCGAAGGCCTGCTGGCGCCCAGCGGCCCACCCGATCTTGAAACTCCTGACGAATATGGAGTCTCCCACCGGGTGTGGAAGATCTCTGATCCCGGCCTGGTCAACCTGGTCCAGGGCAAACTGCGGGACAAGAAGCTGATCATCGCTGACGGCCATCACCGCTACGAAACTGCGCTGAACTATCGCAACGAACGCCGGACTGCCGCCCGGCCGTCAGGCACGGTGCCTAGGGAGCGCGCTTCGCTCCAGGATCCCAGGGGTCAAAACATAGGCGCGGCTCCCGGTCCCGCCGCCGCGCCCCACGAGCTGGTCATGATGACTCTGGTCAACATGGACAGTCCCGGCATGGTCATCCTGCCTACCCACCGGGTGGTGCACGGTCTGCCGTCATTTTCCCCGGCCGCCTTCCGGGATGGGGCCAGCGCCTACTTCAGCGTGGAAGAGGTGGATGCGGCGGTGAACGCCGCCCGCGCCACGGTAATTCTGCGCGAAGCCGGACGCATGGGCACGGCCCTGCTCGCCGTCACCTCCGACCGGGTCTTTCTGCTCGACCGGCCAAAGGTGGTGCCCAGCGAAATCTTTGCCGGGTGGTCGCTGCGGCAGCAGGCGCTCGACGTGGTGCAGTTGCACAAGTGCTTGCTCGAGGGTGTGCTGGGGATTTCGGAAGAAGCCATTCGCGAGCAGAAAAATGTGCGCTACATACGCGACGTCGGCGAGGCCATGGCGCAGGTGAGGAGCGGAACCGCCAATGTGGCCTTCCTCATGAATCCCGTCCGCATGGCGCAGGTGCGTGATATTGCTTTTGCCGGTGAAGTCCTGCCTCAGAAATCCACTGATTTTTACCCCAAGCTGCTTACCGGTCTGACCATCTATGCGCTGGAGTAGCCGACCTCGGGACTACGCCGCTCCGGCGGTGGTGGTGGGTATGGCGGTCTTGCTGGCATTGCTGGTTTTCGACGCCGCGGTTTCGGGCTTCTCGGAAGAGAAGCGCCTGTCGGTTTATTCCAGCGCGGCCAGTTACTCCCTGCCGGTCCGGGAGCAGAATGGCGCCGAATACGTTGGCCTGCTCGAAATCCTTGAGCCCCTGGGGTCGGTCAGCGCCCGCACCGACGGCGGCCTCTGGCGACTGAGTTTCAATCGTGTGGACAGCGAATTCACTCCCGGACAAACCCGGGTGCGGGTACAAGGGAAAAGTTTCGATCTACCGGCCAACTTCTGGCTGGAAAACGGGCACGGCCTGGTGCCCCTGAGTTCGCTTCCTGGACTGATGCAGCGCTTTCTGGGAACGTCTGTAAATTTTCACGAAAACGCGCGGCGGCTGTTTATTGGTAATGTGGCGGTCCACTTTACCGCGCAGGTAAACAAGTCGAATCCTCCCACGCTGGTGATGAATTTCACGTCGCCGGTGAATCCCACTATCGCTACCGAGCCGGGGAAACTGCGCATGGTGTTTAACCGGGAGGCGCTGGTCCCTCCCGGATCACAGACCTTGACGTTTGACAGCCCGGTCATCCCTTCGGCCACGTTTCAGGAGAGCAATGGGGCGGCGGAGATCGCGGTGAACGGGCCGGTCCCGCTTTTCGCGACGTTCAGTAATAACGGCCGCACCATCACGATTACGCCCGCCCCCCAATCGGCGCCAAACGCGCAGGCCCGGGTGGCGCCGCCTGCCGTGGCACCGGGCGGCCCACCTCCGCAAGTCGCGCCGGGAGCGCCTGCGGCTTCGCCCGCGCCGGTTTCGAGTCCAGTGCAATATTTCGTGGTCGTGGATGCGAGTCATGGCGGGGACGAGCGCGGCGCGGCACTTAGCGACCAGGTGGCGGAAAAAGATGTCACCCTGGCTTTCGGGTTACGCCTGGGACAGCAACTGCGGGCGCACGGTATTTCGACGCTGCTGCTGCGCGAGGGGGACGCGACCATGAGCCTGGAGCAGCGAGCCAACCTGACCAATACGGCTCATCCCGCGATCTACATTTGCCTGCATGCAACCTCCCAAGGCACCGGAATCCGGCTTTACACTGCCTTGCTTCCGGTTGGCAGCGAGAACCAGGGGCCGTTTCTGGATTGGACCACGGCGCAATCCGGGTTTCATGCCGCCAGCCAGGCCGCGGAATCGAGCCTGGCGGCGGAGTTGGGGAAAAGACAGGTCGCGGTCCGTTCCCTGCTCGCGCCTCTGCGCCCTTTGAACAACATTACGGCGGCTGCGGTTGCCGTCGAGATCGCATCCCCGTCGGGCAAACTTGATGACCTGAATTCCCTGGCTTACCAGCAATTGGTGGCGGAATCGATCACGGCGGGAATCGAAGCGGTGCGCAACCAGCTGGGAGGCGCGCGATGATCCCGCGTCACCTGATTATCGGAGTCGCGGCGATGCTGGCGGTGGCGTTGGCAATGAGCCTCTACGCCTGGCGGATGCGAGGCCGGGCCACGCAGGCCGAAACCCCCGCCGAGTACGCTCACCCGGTGGCAGCGCCGGTGCAAGGACCCACCGAGCAGGTCACCCTTTACGTGGCCTACGACGATCCCGGTGTGCTGCGGGCGCAATCTGCCAGCATTCCGCTGCCGGCGGGACGCCAGGAACGGGCGCAGGAGTTGCTGCGAGCGTTGCTGGCCTTGTATCTGGACAGATCTTCCTCTCATCCGCTCGGGCCGGGCGCCGAAGTCCGTGACGTCTACCTGGTCGATCCCGGGCTGGCTGTGATTGATCTCAATGATGCCTTTGCGGACGGGCACCGTTCGGGTGTTCTGGTGGAAGAACTCACGGTGGCTTCACTGGTGCAGACTCTGGCAACCGGTATCCCCGGAATTAATCGGGTAAAGATCCTGGTCGGTGGGAAGGAGCGCGAGACGCTGGCGGGCCATGCTGATCTGTCGTGTGTCTATGATGTTTCGGCGGTCACGCAGATGGTGGCGGAGTTGCAGAAGTGAGCTTCTGGCTTCCAGGTTCTGGCCTCTGAGCTATCCCGGAGTTCAGAATTCTGCAACAGGATACGACTTCCAAAATGACCAGCCCTGCTTGAATCGCGCTCCAAATATCTTATGGATGCGCTTTCCCGTTGTGACCATTACTGTTACTGACGCCTCGCCGGTTGTCGAATCCGTACAGTTCGCACATGGTGAGGGCGTTCGTTCGGATCAGGTTCATCTGCTCATAGATGTATTGGCGAAGATCAGCTACGTTCAGGACGCGACTGCCGTTGTTCAGGTGCGCATAGACCAGATCTCCTCTGAGGCTCTCGAGCACGGATAGCGCGATTTGTCTTTGGTTAGTGTCGGTTAGTGTCCATGAAAGCTCCACTGCGAACAACATTTTCCACAATTTACAATACTTTCTTGATGCACTTTAATCTGTGCAATTGTGACCACCCGCAGAAATTGCAATTCGCCAGATGCCAATTGCCAAGTGCTAATTGCTGCTCCTCCGACTGCTAGAATCCTTGCATGTTCTATCGTTCCGACAATCGCTCGCCGGACCAGATGCGCCCGGTCAATCTTGTTCCTAATTTCATCAACACGGCCGAGGGATCGGTCCTGATTGAACTCGGCAATACGCGAGTGATTTGCACCGCCTCGGTGGAAGAGACCGTGCCGCCGTTCATGCGTAACCGGGGCAAGGGCTGGATTTCGAGCGAATACAGCATGCTGCCGCGGGCCACGCTGACGCGGACGCCGCGCGAGGTCAACAAAGGGCGTCCCAGCGGACGAACTCATGAGATCCAGCGGCTGATCGGGCGCGCGCTGCGCGCGGTCACTGATCTGGAACGCATGGGCGAGCGCACGATCTGGATTGACTGCGACGTGATCCAGGCCGACGGCGGGACCCGCACCGCGTCCGTGACCGGGGCTTTCGTCGCGCTCGGCCTGGCTCTGGAAAAACTGGTGCAGGCGGGTACCCTGACTTCAGTTCCCTTCCGTGACTATCTGGCGGCAGTAAGCGTCGGAATTGTGGATGGTGAAATTCTGCTCGACCTCTGCTACGAAGAAGACTCCCGCGCCGACGTGGACATGAACTTCGTGATGACCGCGGGCCGCAAGCTGGTCGAAGTACAGGCCACGGCGGAACACCAGGTGTTCGACGAGGAACAACTGGGAAAAATGATTGAACTGGCCAGCCAGGGCGTGCACGCGCTCATCGCCAAGCAGCAGGCGGTGCTGGGAACGCTCACCCTGCGCCAGTAAGCGTGGGGCGGACACTCTTGTCCGCCGCTTTTGACTTTAGCGTTTTATTGAGAAAAACGCCGGGGACGCGAGAACCAGGCTTCCCTCGCCGGCTGTTACATACCCACAATCACTTTGCGGAAGCAATCGGCGCGACGACGTACACGTATTCCAGCATTTCACTCCCGGTGTTAGTGACGTTGTGCCGCGACCGCGGAGGAATGTAAGCCAGCATGCGGGAAGAGATGGCCACCGCTTCCCTGCCCTCGATCTCGGCCTTGCCCTGACCCTGCAGAACCACCAGCGCTTCTTCGTCCTCCTGAGTTGAATGCTCGCCCACCGATTCGCCCGGCTTGAGGCGGACAAATCCACTGCGCATCCCCGTAGTCTGTGGAGCTCCGTGCAGCAGCGGACAATCGCTGCCGGGGCATTCCAGATGAAAAGCGAGGGGCTGATAGGACTGCTGCTGCGATGAAATTGGCGAGACAGAGAAGGCCACCGCGATAACGGCGATTAGTATGCAGAATTTCATGAGACCTCCGAGGATGGTGATTTCCTGTCAGTGCGAAACCTGGGCGCGCTCGGCCAGAAAGTTGTTCTGGCACTCTTTTGCGGCTGAGAGCAACGGCGGGAATTCGGGAGTGTTCCGCAGGGTCGCCAGCAGGGGATCTTTCTGAAGGGCGGTATAGGCGCAGTAGCGTCCCGCGATGGCGCTCTTGAGCAGGCGCATGGCGATGTCCCTCTTGCCGCAGGCAGCCATGAGAGCGGCGTCCCAGTACCGATTCTCGGGGTCGGGATCAGCGAAGAAGCCCGGGGTAGCGGCGCGGACCTCTTTGTCCAGCTGGGCTGGTGACGATGGAGAGAGGCAGGCAACGATGGCTCCCCTGGAGGGGTCGTCGGCAGATATTTTCTCCGCGCTGGCTCGCGCTTCTGGCCGTTTTTCCGCGCGTTCGTAATGGAGAGGCATATTCGACGAGACCCAACCCGAACCGGAATCCAGCTGGAGGAAATCCATGGCCCGATCGGAATTGCCCACCAGATCAAACACAAAAGAGCATGAGCGAAATTGATAGTTCCCGGGATCAAGCGCCACCGCCTTGTCACACTCGGGCGCGGCTTCATCGAGCATGCCGCCGTAGCGCAGGACGTAACTCAGGGCGAAGTGCGCCATGGCATTTTCCGGATGCCGCGCCACCAGGGCTTTCGCGTCCTGATAGGCCTTGCCCAGTTCACCCCTTTCTACGCGGTTGGTGATTAGTATGCCGGCCGCGTTACTGTAGTCGGGATCGAGGGCCAGAGCCCGCTCCTGGGCGGCAGTGGAACGCTGGAACATGGCTTCACCGCCATTCGAGTAATGGGAGTCGTAGTAGTAGCGTTCTCCCAGGGCGCGCCATGCGGGCGCATAAGTGGCGTCGAGCCCGACCGAGCGCTCCAGCATGGCGATGGCTTCTTTATTAGGAGCGGCATCATGGGGCAGGGCGACACTGCGCAAGTAGAGATCGTAGGCTTCTTCGTTTTTGGGACGCGTCCTGGTATCGCCTGCATTGTCGCTGGCGCCCAGGGCCGGCACCAGGCCCTGGCGGACCTTGGCCGCGATCTGTGCCCGCATGGCAAGCATGTCCAGGGCCCCGACGCTCAGCGTGTCACGCCACACTGAACGATTGTTCGCGACATCGACCGCTTCCAGCGTGATCTGCAGTTGGTCGCCTTCCTTCAGGTAATGGCCGGTGACAATGTTCGCCACCCGCATCTCGCGCCCTGCCTGTTCGATATCAAGAGTGGCGGCATTGTATTTGCTGGTGGTGGCGAAAGGACGAATGGACAGCGAGCGCACGTAGCTGAGGGCAGTAGCAATTTCGTCGGGTAAGGCAAGGCGCAGAAAATCGACATCCTTGTCGGAACTCATGTTCTGAAACGGAAGGACGGCGACGGTGGTGGTGTTGGCGGAACCGATCGTCGGGGGAGTGCGATGCTGCTGTTGGAGTTGCCAAAAAACAACCGCGCCGAGCACGACCGCAACGGCGGCAACCAGCAGCGCGATCTTCCCATATGCCGGAGTCTGGCCGGGACCCGCCGCCGGAGAAGCGTGTTCGCTAGCCTTGTGCCGGCCGGAACTTGAGGGTCCAGCCGCGGCCCTAGCTGCTTCGCTTCCATCGGATGCGGGCACCACCGTCCGTCCGCTGTCGGTGTCCCGCCTCAGCCGTTTCAGGTCGCTCGCCATCTCGGAAGCATGCTGGTAGCGCAGGGAGCGATCCTTTTCGAGCGCCTTATCGATGATGTCTTCCAGCTTGGCCGGGACATCGGGATTCAGGCGAACCGCGGGCGTCGGCCCTGAATCCAGGATGGCTTTGAAGATCAGGGCGGAGGTGTCGCCACGAAAGGGCAGAGTGCCGGTGGCCATTTCGTAGAGCACCGAGCCGAAGGAGAACAGATCAGTGCGGGCATCGAGTTCCTTGCCTTTCGCCTGTTCCGGCGACATGTAAGCCACCGTGCCCACCATCGTGCCGGGACTGGTCAGGTGCTGTTCATCGATGGTCCCTGTCATGGTGTTAGCCGAGGCTACCTGGCTGGACGAACCGGTAGCAGGGGCGACCTTGGCCAGGCCAAAATCCAGAATCTTGGCGTGGCCGCGCTTGGTGACGAAGATGTTGGCAGGCTTGATGTCGCGGTGGACGATGCCTTCGCAGTGGGCCGCATCGAGGGCGTCGGCAATCTCAATGGCCAGGGAGAGCAGGGTGTCGTTCTCCAGGGGCCGGCCGGCTATCAAATGCTTCAAAGTCAGACCGTCCAAAAACTCCATCGCAATAAAGCGCTTGCCCTCGTATTCGCCAATTTCGTAAATGGTGCAGATGTTGGGATGGTTGAGGGCAGAGGCGGCGCGGGCCTCGCGGCGGAAGCGCTCCAGCGCTTGCGGGTCCTGGGCGACATCGTCAGGCAGGAATTTGAGCGCAACAAAACGCCCGAGCGATGTGTCTTCGGCTTTGTACACTACGCCCATCCCGCCGCCGCCCAGCTTTTCGATCACCCGGTAGTGGGAGATGGTCTGGCCGATCATGTTCTGACTGATCATTTCTGGCTGACGATGGAGTCCGGCCAATGTTAGGTGGGAACGTCGCGGCAGTCAATGAAGGCTCCGGGATAGCTGGGGCGCCGGGAAAATTCCTGGCGCAGGCGGCAGGTCACTCCTGGCGCCTCACCAGTGCGGCAGGAAGTCCGTTTTGGCCTTACACATGCTCTTCATCTCGGCGTTCGGCAGAAAGTAGTTCCCAAGGATTCATTGCAATATCCGGGAGAGGAGGCTGGTTATGTCTACGAGAGTTGCAGTACCAATTCATGGTTTCGAGTGGCGCATCCTGCTGGGTCCTTCCCACGATTGGCCGGTGTTCGCGGCGGAACCTGACCTGACCTCGCCCCAACTCCCGGCGATGGAACGTTGCGAGTTATGTCGCGAGCCCATAGACAGCAGCAAACCCTTTACTACCAATTCCGCAGGCGAGCAACCCATCCATCTCGCGTGCCAGAACGAAGAAGCAGAGCTTGCCGGCAGCGGACATTGGTCTGGCGGAATATGGGGACGTCGGCTGGCCAACCTGTTTTGCTTTGAAGGCTCCCAACAAGCGCAATTGTCCCCAAAATAGCGGCCTGGATGAATCGACAGCGGCACCTGTCACAATTGGGGCGGGGTTCGGTCGCGGAACCCCGCGTTGTCCTCCTCCTATTTACTTCACCACCCTGGCCACGGATCCCCTGCACTATCGCAACGGTTAACGTCGCTAACCGAACGGTTAGGCAACCGGCCTCCTTAGGGGTCGGAAGTCGTACGATTTCGCTCTGAAGTTCCACTCGGCGTCCTGTTTTCTTTGGCTTTGCAATTAAGAGCCAGCCGTTTGTCGCTGTTTCAATAACGGCCACTCGCGTGCTGTCGGTTTTGTGTCGTGGGGACCCGGAATCACACATTCTCGAGGTGCTGCCATGAAGAAACACAACCCCGCCTGCGAACCTGACCATGTCAAAGCTCTGAACTGGAAGCTGTGGTTGCTGGTTGCCTTGACCGCCGTTTCCCTCCCGATCTCCACCAGGGCCTATGCCCAGGATTGTGCGCAATGTGTGTTCAACGCCGTGCCGGAGAGCTCCGGAATGTCGTCCGAATGGTCAATCAAGAAAGAGGTAAACGAAGTTAGTGTGCTCTTTGTGGCCGCTCAAGGGAGACAGTTCGTCGGCGACCTTACGCGGAGCGACATTACGGTGCGGGACGATGACAAGTCGCCTGAAGCCATTCTGGGTTTTCGAACTGAGAAAGAGCTGCCGCTGCGGGTGGCTCTGTTGATCGACACCAGCGATTCTTTGAACCCGCGTTTCCGCTTCGAGCAGGCCGCCGCCAGCGCATTTCTTCGCCAAACACTGAGCCAGGCCAGCGATGAAGGATTTGTCATGGGATTCAGTGATTATCCGAACCTGATGCAGGATTTTACTCATGACCCGGATCTACTCGCCCAAGGCGTGGAACGATTGAAGATCGGAGGCGGAACAGCGCTGTACGACGCGGTTCATGCCAGTTGTCAACGACTGTTAGGGCACTCCGAGAAAGATGTAGTTGCACGGGTACTGGTCGTGCTGTCCGATGGTCAAAGCAATGCTGGCATTCTGCACCTGGAAGACGCCATCGACGACGCCCAAAGAGCCGGAGTCGCTGTCTATACCATCACTACTGTGACCACGAGTGGCGAGCCCGATCCAGCCGTCGAAGAGGGCAACGGCAATCTTCGCAGGCTGGCTGAACAGACCGGTGGACGCCTGCTCTTTCCCAGGAGTCCCAAGCAGATTGGGAAGGCCTTCGAAAAGATTAGTGAGGAGTTGCGCAGCCGATACGTGATTTCCTACCGGCCTGCGGACTTTAGCACGAATGGGCGTTATCGCAAGATCACCATCGAGGCGCGCCAGGCAGGCAAGAAGTTGCAAGTTCGTGCGCGAAAAGGCTACTACGCGCGCCCCGCATCGTCCGGGGATTACGAGGCTGCCGAGGGGACTCGCAGTGTGCTTTCTGCACTAGTCCCAACCCATTGAGCCGGTACGAGCAGATCAGTGTTCTCAGGCGCGTGTCAGCCTTGGCTTTGGCGAACTTCTACAAAATGGAAAAACCCTTCGCACGCAAGACGCGAAGGCTCTTGGCTCGTCCCCCGCTTGCGGGCGACGCTACCGTGTGTGCTTACTCAGGTTTGTTTTCGGCCGGCGGAGCAGGAGGGCTCATGTCGTGTCCGTGCATCATGCCATGTTCATGCATCACGCCATGTCCCATCGACTGCATGTTCTTTTGCATTCGGTCCATGTGGGTGACCACCGTTTCCCACATATCCACGTTGTTACGCCAGCGTGATAGCTCGTTCGTATCCTTGATGGTCAGAAGGTTAGCCTTCATCTGAGCGAGCGAGGACTTCATTTTCTCGATGTCGGCTCTCATGGCCTCCATCTCCTGTTTATGCATCGCCATCATTTGTTGGTGATGCCCGCCCATCATTGGGTTTCCACTGCCGGGGCCGGGAGGTGCGGGTGCGGGTTTGTCCTGCGCCCACATGGCGGGCGTCAAAGCAAATATCAGGACGAGCAGGAAACTCTGAGTCTTCATTGCAACTCTCCTTTGCGGAAACATCGCACACGGTGAGTATAGACCCGCGGCATCGAGTGGCGTGCAGCCACCGTATCGGGGGTTTCAGTTAGGGCGTCCAGAAACGGACAGTGAATTACGAGAGTGGACAGCCTGTATCTGAGCCTGGACGTAGAGCCTGGTGCTGCTTGAGCACCGGCAAGCCATTTGAGGGATCGCGGCAGGTTGGATGTTGGCAGGTGAATTGCAGGGCGCTCGAGGAGGCGCACTATGGCTCACTTTGAACGGATTCGCGACCTTATTTCCGGCCCGTTTGATGCCGAGGTCATCTGGCAGCGCACCGCAGCGGGATGGCAACTGGTATCGCTCGAGTGGCGGCGCGAGTTGCCCGAGTCGGAATCTCCGAGCCAGGGCGCATTCAACGAGGACATTCCCTATGGGCTGCGCATCTCGGACGATTGCCAACGTCTGGAAGTTGATCCCGTCGAGAACCGGACCCTCATGCTGATGATGGAGCTGTTGGTGCAGGACTTCCCTTATTCGAGTATCGTCAGCGACCTGAATGAAAAGGGCCTTCGCATGCGCGACGGCAGGCCCTGGACCCGGGTAGCAGTCTTCAACATGACGCCCCGCCTCATCGAGGTCGGACCCCGCCTGTTCGAAACCGAAGAGTGGCAGAAGGTGCGCCAGAGGTTTTCGTTTTCGAAAGAGCCAGAGGCCTTTTAGACAGCGCGAGGACAAGCAGCCGCGTTCTTAGCAGTCAGAGACTCGCTTGTGAACTCAAGGATGCAACACTGACACAGCTTTTGTGGGAGGCCCTGACCGGAGACCCGTGGGTTGCGCGCTTCCAGTCAGGGCTTTAGAAGAGATTATTCGTCACCGCCCCTCTGTTCCGCTGGATCAGGGGCTATCTTGCCGAACAGGCCATCATTCTCATCGTTCGGCCCCGCGGTGAAATAGAGCTCGACCGCAGAACCAGAGGGGCCGTTACTGCCAAAGCCCAGAGCCCACAGGCCGTCGACGGTCAGTGCCTGGCCACCTGCGTTGAGTAACGCGCCCTCAAAGTCGCCACTTACGACGTTGAAAGCGTGGATGGTGCCATCGCCAAAGTTGCCGATCAGCAAGCGGTGGCTGAACGAGCAGAAATCGGAGGGCGCCAGCGCGACTCCCCAGGGCGCATTCAGGAACGGACCATGATCGAGGCGCCGAATCAGCCGCCCAAAGGGATCAAAAATGGCGACGAAGCCGAGGCCAGGACCATGTTCCTCATCGTCACTGCCGGGTTCGCGTTTCGCGAAGGTGACCACGATACTTCCACCAATATTCTGGTGCAACTGACTGATCTGCATTTCGAAATGCAGCCTGGGTGCGCTTCTGAGATGCCTTCCCCGAAAGCCTGAATGTAAAAAAAAATCAAAAATAATGCTGTTGGAATTGACAAAGAGCACGGGGCACCAAGAAGTGACTTTGTGAAAAAAACCCGGGAAAACCGTGGACATCCATGAATCGTAGCCCGTGGTAAGGTTCGGGAATGAGGACGCGGCCACGCCTTGTAATTGTAACGGTATTCATTCTGGGCGCGGGCGGATGCGTCCGGCGCGATGGGCGTAATTCCGACTGCAAGTGGCCGGGAGAAACTCTCAAGCACCCAATTAGCGCCCGCCATCTTAGTGCGGACGCTGAGTTCGCGGAAGATCTTGCGATTCGCTATGCCGATGCTCACTTTGGTCTGCGAAGCCCGAACCCGAGCGAGAACTACGGAGCCGAACGGGATGGATGCATGGAGAGATTGTTTGAGGAGATTGGAAAGGAACATGGTGTTCCGGCCGAGGTAGTGTCCGAATCGCTGGGCCGGAACCGTGCGTACACCGATATTGCCGAGGTTCTGCCTTTCGCCCTGCTGTACGGTTTTGCCGTTATCGTGGCTGCCCGCATGATTTTGCGCCGCTACGCACCCGCCGAAGACGGCTGGGCACCTGCAATCGTAATGGCACTGTTCGTTTCCCTAGCGCTCGCGGCAGGAAGCACCATGCTCGGAGAGGTATGGATCTGGTTTGTGGAAAGTCATCGGATCGGCAACCCTCATATGAGTTACCGTGCTGACCGATTGTTTTGGGCCAAGCACCGATTTGAACTGTTTGCTGCCGCGTTGATGATCTTCTGGCTGGCCGTGATCAATGCAGCGCGCCGCATCCGCTTGGAACATTTCAACAGAGGTTGACAGGCGTTTACCCCAACTATCAGCCCCGGCAGAGTGGCCAAGGAGGTGTTGGTGAAATGGCGATGTTGCACCGGCGGCGTAGCTAAATGTGGTGAACATACTGCAAGTGTTGCAGCAGTCGTAAGGCGTTTCTCAGTTCGGAGACACGAACGTCGGGGGGTTCATTCTCAAGTTGTACGCATCGAAGTCGTATCCCTTCGAGTCTCGGGTCTACTATTGGCACCGATGTGAATTCATCCCACGCATTCGGCATCTCTGCCCCATTGAGATGATTCACCAGGAAATCTGTAACTTCGAGAGCGGTCCTTCTGACCGGTGCGTCTGACATTTTAGCAAGATTTTCCCCGCTGGCGGCCTGGCTGTAAAGGCTTCGACTGAAAGACCAGCTAATCCACTCTCGACCGTTGGTGAAATCAGTTAGCACTCAAAATCCCCTCGATGGGGTCAGTGAATGCTATCGCGATGTTACGCCATCCATCCACATGCGGCGTATTTTGGGGGGCTTGGGGGGATTTGATGCCTTCCGGATGAAAATCATTGCACAGTGCCGCGAACTGTCCCGCCGGTTTACACCGGTTGCCGCTTTTGAGCTAAGAAAAAAAGTGATTCGGGAGTAAAATTATTTGCTTCTAACTAGCTCGAAGTCATTCGGGCGAGCGGATCGCGTGGGAGACCTAGATGGGGACCGGTTCTCTCGTTCAGAACGTTTCGAGGCTCGGGACCATTTGCTCGTTGTTTATTCTGGCGCTGAGTACATCGCTTGGCCAGACACCTCCGCAAGTCTCTTTCAACGCGCGACAGGATTTCTTGGTGGGCGGAGACCCGTTTTGTTTTGCCGTGGGGGATTTCAATGGGGACGGGAACAACGACTTGGTTGTTTTCAACACCCAACCAAACAGCATCTCGATTCTGCTGGGGAATCCCGATGGATCATTTAAACCGGCCGTCAATGTTGCCTCTTCGATTTACGCCTTTGAGGTGGCTGTTGCTGACTTTAATGGCGACGGCAAGCTCGATTTGGTCGTAACAGGGGGTACAACCCCATTCGACGTCTGGATTCTGCTGGGCAATGGAGATGGAACCTTCCAGACGCCGAAGACTTTCAGTGTGCCCTTTTTTGGTGCGGGTATCGCAGTAGGGGACTTCAATGGCGATGGAAGGGTTGACGTGGCCATAGTTGGGGTGGCAGACCCGAGAACCCAGGCGGGTGAGGTTTTGATCTTGCTAGGAAATGGAGATGGAACGTTGCAACCCCCTAACTCGTTTTCGGTGGGAACTGACCCTAGATCTGTCGCCGCCGGCGATTTCAACGGGGATGGCAAGACGGATCTTGCTGTTGCAAGTGGCACCCTCTCGATATTGCTTGGGAACGGGGATGGAACTTTCGGTGCTGCTGAGAATCTTGCTGTAGGTTTGTCTAACTCGGTGGTGGTGGGAGACTTCGACGGAGATGGAAAAGCAGACCTGGCAATGGGCGGTAATTCTGGAATCCTTGTTTTGTTGGGAAAGGGAGATGGAAGCTTTCAAAGTCCCAAAACATCCTCAACGGATGCGTCTCTATCTCTGGCAGTCGGCGACTTCAACAGTGACGGCAAGATGGATCTTGCCAGCATTGATGGCAGCCAAGCTTCGGTATCAATTCTCCTCGGAAACGGCGACGGCACCTTGGGTCCCCCTGCGAGCCTCGTTGTGGTGGGATCCGTCCGCGCACTCGCTGTTGCTGATGTCAACCATGATGGGAAGGCTGATGTTTTGACTTTGGCTGACGTGAACGGTAGCAGTTCCGATCCGGGGAGTGTGTCCGTGCTGCTGGGCAATGGAGATGGCACATTCCTGAATACGCCGGCCCCCGTTGGCTCGAATGGACGGGCTCTGGTTGAGGGTGACTTCAATCACGATGGAAAGGCAGATCTGGCGGCGGCATCGGGCAACACTGTTGTCGTTATGCTCGGCACCGGTGAAGGCACATTCCAGAGCGGAGCTGGTTACCCAGTTGGAGGGACCGGAGTAACCGCCGTATTGGTTCTCGTGGGCGATTTCAATCATGATGGAACTATCGACCTGGCCACTATCAGTCAAAACCCCGGAACCGTCTCCATCTTTCTAGGAAACAGTGACGGGACTTTTCAGGCAGCTAATAACGTGACCACTGGGAATGAGCCCCTTTCTTTTGCCGCCGCAGATTTCAACGGTGACGGGAAGTTGGATCTGGCAGTTCTAAACGCGGGCATTAACTGCACTCGAGGTGGCACAAATGACTTGGTTATTTTTTTGGGGAATGGGGATGGGACCTTACAGGTCGGTCTTGTGACCACCCTATCTACTTGTGCCAGCGCTCTTGCGGCGGGCGATTTCGACGGGGATGGCAAAGTCGATCTTATTTTCGGTGATGGCACAGTCTTCCTGGGTAACGGTGATGGATCGTTCCAGTTCCAGACTCAATCAATAGGAGCCGACGACAATTACTTGGCCGTAGGAGACTTCAATCTTGACGGTAAGCTCGACTTCGCAGGCGCTACAGTGAACGGAAACGCCGTAACGGTATTTCTCGGAAATGGAAACGGTACCTTTCAACCGGGGACCTCTTACAATGTGGGTGCCGATCCGGCTTCAGTCACGGTGGCGGACGTTAACGGCGATTCAGTCCCTGATTTGGTGACCGGAAATGGTGTCGGCTCGAATATTTCGTTGCTTCTTGGCAACGGTGACGGAACCTTTGAGCCGGCTCTGAACTTCGGGACACAACCCGCAACCCTAATGGCTGTAGCAGGGGACTTCAATGGAGATGGAAAGGTAGATTTGGCAGCGATAAGCACGAAGGGCACTACAGTCTTGGTCAACGGTAGCGGGGGTGCCAGCTTGGGTCTAGTCGTAGCCCCCGGAGATTCGAGTACGGTGACGGTTTCGGCTGGGCAGACTGCTTCCTACACTCTCGCCATTGGAGGTGGAGGGTTCAGTGGGACGGCTTCCCTTACCTGTACCGGCGCACCCAAAGGCGCTACCTGCTCCGTACCGGCAACCGTGAACGTGAATGCGGCCACGGCTTCGACATTCACGGTCAGCGTAACCACCACCTCTCGGACTCTCGCGGCCGCCCATTCCGATACTTTGTTTTCTCCCGGGTGGTGGGCGATCGCGACGTTTGGTTTCGTACTCCTGCCCAGTGCCGGCCGAAGATGTCGTTCGACGCTCCGGCTGCTACCGCTGGCACTACTTTTGTTGATCTGTTCGTGCGGAGGCAGCAATACATCCAGCAGCCCTCAACCGAACCCAAATGGCACTCCGGCGGGAACCTACACTCTCACGGTAAGTGCAACCTCCGGGTTAACGAATCAATCGATTCCTCTCACCTTGAAAGTGCAATAAACCTACACCTGTATGCGCAGTTCGGGTGTTGTTCGGCGCAGCGTGGGTCGGATGGGTGCGTATCCGTCGCAGCCGTACTTGGGAATAGAGTGCCCGAGACAGCCCGCAAGTGACAACTGTTGTAACCAGGCATTTGCCCTCAGTGAAATCATGGTAGCGCTGTCACGTTCCAACCACACAGCCGGAGTAGTGGAACTTCGCGTTAGCTCATTGCGTACTCCTAGGCATGCGTCTACTGGTCCTTTGCCTGGTCTCGGCGTTTTGTTCGTGCTGCGCGGTCGCGCAATCGAGCTGTCCGTTAATTAACGATTCTGCAGGTGCAGGCCTGCGATCTGACAACCAGACGCCATCACCCAAGGCTCCCCGTATCCCGCTACAGCTCGAAATGCGGGTACCCTTCGAGCCCACGGCATTCCCAAGCGATGGCCGCAATTACCTGATGTATGAGTTGCATCTGACGAACTTCGGGACAGCTCCTCTTGACCTGACCCGGATCGACGTGCTTGACGCGGACGCCGGCGCCGCCCCACCGATTGCCGTCTTTGAGCAGGAGCAGCTTGAAACTATGGTGCAGCCTGTGGGCAGCACAGTCGCCGGGCCGAAAGGAAACCTCACCATTCCCGACGGCCGGACCGCCATCGTTTTTATGTGTATGGCATTCGACCGCGGCTCACATGTACCAAACAGCCTGCTTCATCAGGTTACGACGACCAACGTTATGGCAGAAGGGGCAGTCATCTCCACACATCACACTGCGCTGCATGTGCTGGGGCCGCCGCTGGAAGGAGACAACTGGGTTGCGGACGATGGCCCCAGTAATGACCAGGACAATCATCATCGACGCGGAATTTTTGTTCTCGATGGCCGGGCCGTGATCTCGCGGCGCTACGCGATCGATTGGGAGCAGATCAAGAACGGTGCGACGTTCTCGGGCGATTCGCGGGATGTGCGCTCTTATCTTGCCTATGGGAGGCCCGTGTTGGCCATTGCCGATGCCCGCGTGATCACCGCAAGAGATGGCCTTCCCGACAATGTCCCCGGACACGGCGAGTCGTTCCACCCCGCGGTGCCAATTACGATTGACACCGTTGCGGGAAACACGATCACCCTCGACCTCGGTGGCGGTCAGTTTGCGTACTACATGCACCTGCAACCGGGCAGTCTGCGAGTGGAGGCAGGGGACCGGGTGCGGCAGGGGCAGGTGCTGGCGCGCATCGGCTCTACCGGCGACGCCCGCGAGCCGCATCTGCATTTCGAAGTCACCACTTCACCGAAGCTGGGCTCTGGCGAAGGCGTGCCTTACCTCATCGGCCGGTATCGTTGCCAGAGCGCGAGTGGCGGGTCCATGGAACTACGCGTACACGAGCTGCCGTTGGATCATTATGTCGTCGATTTCGCGGAAACCCACGGTAAAACAAAGTGAGCGGCGGGCTGGCCCACCCTTTGCTCAAGTCGGGCGTATTCTGAGGCTGCCCCACCCTTGCGTTTTTGCAAGGGTGGGAGAGGTTCCGGGGACTTACACCTGCGAGGCTTCTTCAGCCGACATTACGACTGCCCCCGCGATGAGAAGATTCGGCCTGCATTGTTGGTGAAGTCCAATCCCATCCTTCTGACCATCGTTAACGACCCGGGTTGGGCGCACTCTGCTGCCCTTGCGTATGCGGGTGCCTACGAGAAGCTCTGTCGCGGTGATGACGCTGCAGAACACCGCTTTTTGCAGTGTTCGGACGTGGCCCGACGCATAACGTATCTGGATACCGCCGACTCGCTCGCAACTGAGGTGAAACGGTTCGACGGAAGAAACCACGGGTGGGAAAACGGTTTTTGGGATGCGATTCAGCATTCCTCTCAGCCAGAGGAAGCTCTGCGTTTGATGGCCGCCAGAATACAAGAACCGGATTCTGAGGTCTCGACCAGTGTTCTTGAATGGCTGGCAAGTTCGGAGCTACGACTCGAAGCGCCGAGTGCATTTCAGGGTGGCCCGCCAGCAACGTATCACACCCAAGCCCTTGAGAAACTGCGTAAGTATGTCCGGCTGCTCGGAGGCAGCCTTTCCCAAAAAATCCCGAACGTGCTCGGTGAATCTGTAAAGACCTACCGCATCTTTGCCGAGCAGGAATACTGTGAGCCCGAGTCGCTGATTTCAAGGGATGAGCAAAATCAGGCGCTGGCCGGTGTTGGTATTCGGCCGTAAGCTTTTCCATCCACTAACATCACACGACCCTACCCAACCTTCCGCCCAAAACAGGAGTCTTTCAGCACCTTCCTAGTACTACTGTGTTATAAACTGGATACCTTTGGCTGAAAGATTTTCCGGTCTAGCATTGGGTAATGATAAGTTGCGGATCATGAGCGCCAACTCTGTAGCGCCAGGCGCCCAGCAAAAACGCTTCGCGGCTTACTTGGATCGCCTGGCGCATGCCGCGGGCCACTTGGATCGGGTAGTCCCTCTGAAGTCTTATTGCACGGGCTTGCTTCTTCCCGGCGAACGCAAGAGCGTGGAACCGATGGCGGCCCGCCTCTGTCCGGACAATGTGCGCCAGACCCATCAATCGTTGCACCACGTCGTAGCCGATGCTGCCTGGAGTGACGAAGACATGCTGGAAGCAGTGCGGCAGTACGCGCTGCCTGCCATGCAGAAGCAAGGGCCGATCGAAGCCTGGATCGTCGATGACACTGGGTTCGTGAAAAAAGGGACGCATTCGGTAGGAGTGACGCGACAGTACTGTGGACAGGTCGGCAAGCAGGAGAACTGCCGGGTGGCCGTGAGTTTGTCGGTCAGCACGGCGGAAGCGAGTCTGCCCATCGCTTGGCGTCTGTACTTACCGCAAGCGTGGACCGAGGACAAGAAGCGAAGAAAGACCACAGGTATACCGGCGGAAATCTGTTTTCAGACCAAGCCGGAAATTGCTTTGCAGCAAATTCGCATCGCTCTGGATCGAGAGATCCCCGCGGCTCCAGTTCTGACTGACGCCGCTTATGGTAATGACACGGAATTCCGCGATGGTATCACCGAATTAGGATTGCTCTATGTGGTGGGTGTTCAGTCGTCCATGAGTGTGTGGCGACCTGGCCAGCAGCCGTTGCCCAAGAGGAAATGGAAAGGGATCGGACGTCCTACTAAGTTGTTACGCCGGAATGGCGAACATGCCCCGATCTCGGCTCGCGAGCTAGCCATGAGCTTACCTACCTCGCGGTGGAAGAATGTGAGCTGGCGGGAAGGAACTCGCAAACCTCTGCGTTCTCGTTTCGCAGCTCTGCGGATACGTCCCGCTCATCGCGACTACTGGAGCAGCGAGCCTCGGCCCGAGCAATGGCTGCTGATCGAGTGGCCCAAGCAAGAAGCCGAACCCTCGAAGTACTGGTTATCTACCTTACCCGCGGATACCAAACTTCCCGACCTGGTGGGCTTGGCTAAGCAGCGCTGGATCATCGAGCGTGACTACCAAGAACTAAAGCAAGAACTTGGACTGGGCCACTATGAAGGACGAGGCTGGCGCGGCTTTCACCATCACGCCACTCTCTGCATCGCGGCTTATGGGTTTCTGGTAGCCGAGCGGAGCCGTTTTTCCCCCTCCGCTCGCGCCGGTCAAGTGGACTTACCCGTCCCCGAAATGCCGCTCAAGTTCCGCCCTCGGGGTTCGCCCGGTACGCGTGGAGCGGCATAACGCCTGGTCCATTGCGAGGCTTCGACAAACCATCGTACGCGTTCTGCTCCGACAACTCTCGGGTTGTCTTTTTTGTGGATCGCCATTTTATAACACAGTAGTACTAGGGTAAAGCGTTCAGGTAACACCTGCCGCTGGTGAGCTGCGCCGGCGGCGTGGGCGGGGTCAGCCACGGAGGATTGCTGAAATCGAAGAACTCGGTCATGTCCATCTGGTGCGCATCCCGGGCAGTCAGACTGGGAACGCCGAATCTAAGCTCGATCAGCTTGAGAATGGCGGTTAGGTCGGCCGGGGTGTGCGAGACATAGTTCTTCTTTGCAAAGGGAGAAACCACGATCAGCGGGATGCGATAACCGGTGTACACAAAATCGCAGGTCGGTCCCGTCGCGGTGGTGCAGAAATCCCCCGTCACCAGATCTTTGGGCTTGATCCCGTCCGGACTCACGGTTGCCGGAGGCGCAACGTGATCATAAAGGCCTCCGCTCTCGTCGAAGGTGAGGATGAAGGCTGAGTTAGACCACGACGAACTGGCCATAAGAGCGTTGATCAGGGTGGATACGTAGCGGGCCCCGAGCTGAACGTTGATGGGAAATTTGTCGGAATCGGATGGATGCTCATCAAGGCCGGCGTTACTGGCCGGTTCGATGAAAGCGACCTGGGGCAGCGTGCCATTTTTCAGGTCAGTGAAATACTGCGAGATGGGGGCAATCTTGTATGGCCAGGCTTTTGGAATGGTCTGTCCCCAGGCAAAAAATTGAATGTAACTGAGCCTCATCAGGCAGGCGTGGTCGTAAGGGGGTCCGGTGCATGGGCTATGGGCTGGGTTGACGTAGATTCTCCAGCTGATGCCTTTGCTCTGCAACTCCTGGAAGATGGTCGTGGCGGTGAGGTGCTGGCTGTCCCCGCTGTTACTACCCACTTTGTACACCTCTCCCTGCGAGGTTGCAGCATAGAGGTATTCACGGTTAGGGTGGGTTCGCGTCATGACCGGGTGAAACCAGCGGTCCGATGTGGCGAAGTTCGATGCCATGAAGTAGTAGTAGTTCAGGTCCTTGCCGGTGTAGTAGCCCATGGCACGCTTGCCGTCAACGTCAAAGTAGGGCGGCGGAAGAAACCTGGCATCGTGGGCGGCGGTGCGAACGAATCCATTCATCTTGGCGGGATGAAGGCCGAGAGGATCGTTGACGTCCCAGTCGCGATGGGCTTCGTTCCACGATGGGCTGGTGTTCTCGGTGCACTCCGTGAGCAGTTCGAAAGAGGCTACGGCCGGGCTGTTGGCGTTTATCTTGCAATCGCTCGGAGGAGGAAACGCAGGATCGCAACCAGGCACGGCGGGCGGCGGCCCGTAGAGCGGGGCAATGCCCGACGTGGGGTTGAACTGCGGCAAGCCATCGAAGGATTGATCAGGATAGCCGTTTTGCGCCCAGTATTGCCGCAACTCACCGAAGTACTGATCGAAGGAGCGGTTTTCCTGGGCCAGAACGATGATGTGATGGAGACGGCCAAGGCCAGATGCGGCGGTGGATTGCGGCTGCGGAACGGAGGACTGTGCCCACGCGGCCGCAACCAGCAGCACAGAAATAGCTGCCACCAGTAGGGACTTACGATTCCACATTGCAGACATGACATCAAGACTCCCTGAATAGCTTGTTAGGCAAGCGTCAGGCATTCAACCGAACGGTTGCCGGTGAAACGATGTTGTTGTTGGATGTTCGGGATGGGAACGCGGTTGTCAGCAGGTGGATCGCTTTGCCATAACCGTTTGGCAATCGGGCCATTTCAACCCTCACCCTGAATTCCCTGGGTCCTCACTCTTGCCCCTGGCCGAAGCCGAGAACAGGGGCGCGCCCCAGGCGCTGATGGCGAGCAGGGATCCGAAGAGGATGATGGCGTCGAAGCTGGAACGCCCTTCGCGAACGAAATAGACATCTTTCAGGTTCAGCCACAAGGCGAATTCATCGAGGGTCAGCGCCGCGCCCATTCCGTAGAGCAACGACATCACGCTGCTGGCGAGGATGGACGAGGAATCGCTGCCATTGCCCACCTCGCACAGCCAGCCGTACCCCACGAATAACAGGATCAATATCCCGAACACCAGGTGATGGATGTGGCGGCCTTCCATGATGACGTAGTGGAACGGGGGAATGTGGTGCACGATGCAAAACACCATGCCCCGCACCGTGGCGAAGGTCAGAAAGAAACTGACCGAGGCGATAAACAGCCGGCGCCGCGGACGGTCGGCGATGCGCTCGCGCAAAAAAGGACCCAGACGAGTGCGGCGAAGCAGGAAGAGCAACACCGCCATCGTCGCCAGCAGAAGAGGCAGCAGAATCCAATCGAGGTGCAAACGCATGCGGCATTAGACCTCGCCGGAGACGTGGAGGGCAAACCAACGGGTCTGCCGCTCGGCGTTGTCAGTCCGGGGCAGGATGTGCCCGGGGAAAGACCATAGCAAATTAGGTTTATCAAATTTCTTCGTCC
>Ga0335084_10000186_pt1 | contig 46542 bp, 34 predicted proteins | sample Lox_Sample_44_FD_206721 | JGI IMG/M metagenome (GOLD analysis project Ga0335084, IMG submission 206721) | Soil microbial communities from Loxahatchee National Wildlife Refuge, Florida, United States - Lox_Sample_4.4 | ecosystem: Environmental > Terrestrial > Soil > Wetlands | place: USA...
GCATAGCGGATGGACCAGGCCCACTGGTGGGCATTGACCTCCACCCGGATCGCGTTCCTTTGCTGCTCCGCCCACTCGAAGTTCCAGTAGATTCGGTTGACCGCGATCAGGGTGCGGACCAAGAGGTCTCCGTCGACCACCACGAAGATCAGCAAGGCGACGAGGACGGTCCAGATCCAGGAGCTGCGGCGCGCGCCATGGTCGAACACCGCCTCGTGCTCGGGGCCATAGCGGAGGATGGACCAGACCATCCACACCACCATGATCAGGAAGATCAGCCCCACGAAGAGGGAGGTGACGATGATCATCTCGTCGATCCGCCAACCCTCTTTCGAGGCGTCCACCGGGAGCCCCACGCCGAGCGGGCCAGCCAGCAGGAGAGGCAGGTTCACGGTCGCCCTCCTCCGGACACCTTTCGGATGCCGAGGATGACCGCGCCGGCCACCAGGAATGGGGTCCCGAGCAATGCGGGCAGGAGCACCGCCACCCCGGGCGAGGCGGCGTTGCGCGCGCAGGCAGGACAGGCGAGCAGCAGCAGATGCAGCGCGCTCACGTGAAGTGCCTCCAGGCCGCCTCGGAGATCAGCACCAGGGCGTAGAGCGCGGCGATCAACCCCGGACCGGCGGCCATCCGGCGCAGGGCGATCGTCTCCCGCGAGAGGTGCATGGTGTAGAGCGCGAAATAGACCGCCTGGGCCAGCGCCAGGGCGAGGAGCAGCACCACCGTCCAGCGGGCGTGGCCCGGGACGAAGGCGACCGCCACCTCGAGCACGGTGAGCGCCACCATGACCCCCAGCATCGAGAGGTACTCGCGGGTCCTGCGCTGGACCGTGGCGGCGGTGCTCATCCTGGCACCCCCGTCGGGATGAGGTAGACCAGAACGAAGACCAGGTTCCAGACCAGGTCCACGAAGTGCCAGAAGAGCGCGGTCAGCTCCACCTCACTGGCCCGGGAAACGCCCCGAGCGGTCCGGGCGAGCACCACCAGCAGGTAGATGACCCCGGCGGTGACGTGCAGGCCGTGGAAGCCGGTGATGACGTAGAAGGTGCTCGCGTACGCCGACCTCCCGAAGACCAGCCCCTCGTGCATCAGCCCCGGGTGAAGGATCCCGATCCACTCCGCATACTGACCGGTCAGGAACAGCAGCCCGCCGAGCGCGGTGATGCCCAGCCAGCGCACGGTCCGGCGGCGATCGCCGTCCTGCGCGGCGTCATGGGCGACGATCACGCTGATGCTGGAGGCGATCAGCACCAGGGTGAGGAGGCAGGTGAAGGGGATGTTCAGCGCCGGCTCGCCGGGGTGCCTCCACACCGCGCTCCCGGCCCGGAGGATGCCATAGGCCAGGAGCAGCCCGGCGAACGAGAGGAGGTCTGACAGCAGGAAGATCCACATCGCCAGCTTGGCGGGAGTGGCCTTCCCGAACTGGGCGTCGCGCGGCCAGCCGGCGGTGATCTGCGGGTGGACCTGCTCGGCGGCGGTGGTCATCGCGACGGCGCCGCCTCAGTCCGGCTGCCGGAGGGTGTGAAGGAAGTGGACCAGGTCCCAGGCCTCCTGGGGCTTCAGGCTGTCGGCGAAGGAGGGCATCGGCGTCCCGTTCACCCCGGTCATGAACGTCCGGTAGAGGTCGGTGTCGGTGTTTCCGCACTTCCGGGCGTCGCTGCTGGTGAAGTCGAAGGGCGCGATGTGGTGGCCCCAGTCGTCCATCAGGGTCGGCACCGAGAGCCCATCGCCCTTCCCCTTGTTGCCGTGGCACTTGGCGCACTGGTTGTTGGTCCACACCACCGCGCCGCGCTTGCGCGAGGCCTCGTCGTCGGGGGGCGGAGGCGGAATGGCGATGGGCTGCCCGGGCGCCTCCTCCTTCCACTTGGGGGAGAAGGTCTTGATGTACTCGGCCAGGGCCCGGAGGTCCCAGTCGCCCAGCACCGCCCAGGGCGGCATGTAGGTGTGGTAGACGCCGACGCGCAGCGTGCGCATCAGGTCGTCATCGGTCGGCAGGGTGCCGCTGGGCGTGGACCTGCACTTGAAGATCCCCGAGGTGAAGTCCCGGGGCATCGGATCCAGCCACTGCGCCGCGTAGCCGTGGCCATCACCCTGCGGGCCGTGGCAGCTGATGCAGAAGCGCTCGTACAGCGGCTTGCCACGCGCGGCGAGCCCCTGGTCGATGGGAACCGGGGGCCGATCGGCGTCGGCGCCCTGGTCGGCGGCGGAGAGAACCACCGCCAAGAGGCCAAGTGCGGCGAGGAGGACGGGTCGGAGCGGGGCCATGCGCGCGGTTCCTCCGTTCAGAAGGCGAAGTCGATCCCGGCGAGCACCGTGCTGCCCTTGGGCTTGGTGCCGGAGACGGTGGTGGTCACCTGGCTCCCCTCGAGGAGCACGGTCGCTGCCATCCGATTCGAGAACTCGACCGTGTAACGGACCCCGAGTGTCAGGGCGGTGAGGTCACCCTCGTTCTGGGGCAAGGTGTCCGAGCCGGCCTGGGTGGTTCTGATCCGCTCCCAGCGGCCGATGATTGCCCAGTTGAAGGTGGGGACCCAGTTGATCTCGACGAACCCACCGATCCACTGCGCGGAGCGCACTCCGTCGGTGATCAGCGCCTGGTCCTCGTTGCCGAACATGATGACCCCGGTGATGTCCAGGGGGTTCACGTTGCTGAAGAAGAGCAGGTGCAGGTCGGCTCCGTACTTTTGATACGGCTGGTTGGAGTAGGCCGCTCCGCTGACCGGCACCGGCTCTCCGGTCGCCGGATCGGTCTGGGTGAGAGCCTGCACCGGGTGCCACCCGGCGGAGCCGAACACCCCTCCCTTCACCTCGGGGAGAATCCCGTTGTTGAGCAGCACCTTTCCCGAGAGGCGGCCCCAGACCACCGGCGAGCTGACCCAGTTCTTGGAGAAGATCGCGTCGTTCTCGGTCATGACCGAGACGGAGTAGCGCAGCGCGTCGAGCTCCGAGTGGCCGTAGATCTCGACCCCTGCTTGATTGCTCCCCGGCTCGAAGGTCGCGGCGCTCCCCTGGGGGTGGAAGTGGTAGACGTTGTAGCCCTGAGTGAGGGTGAGGATCCGGTGCTCGTCGACGGGTAGGTCGGGCGCGTGTTTTCCCACCCGGACGTTGAGGAACGGTGTTCCGAAGATGCGGTGGTAGCCGACGAACGCCGACTCGAGGTCGCCGTCGGAGGGTCCGGTCCCGAATCCGGCGCTGCCCAGACCCGGGGTGTAGACCACCAGCCAGCTGAACTGCTCCCCCAGCGCCCCGGCGGTGAGGATGTCCAGGCCCGCGAACCCGAAGGTTCCGTTCTTGGTGGTGGTGGTCCCCGGCGGCTGATCCACCGGGACTCCCTCCTGCTCCGCGTACTGGTACCCCACGGTGGTCCGCATGGCGATCGGCCAGTACGCCCCGGGCTGCTCGGTGGGATTGTCCTTGCCGCGGTTCATCCGGTAGCCGTTGTCCCGGAAGAGCTGGCCGAAATCGTTGAGCTTGGGCCAGGCCTCGTGGCAGGTGCTGCAGGCCACGTTGTACTTCCGAGCGAAGGCCGGGATGGCCTGCGCTGGACCGGGCAGCAGCACCGCCAGTGCGGCAGCGGCGACGACGAGGACGCGCACCTTCATGCCACCCTCCTCCCGCGAGCCGCCGGAGCTGCGGGCGGCTTCCATTGCGCGCGCAACTAAAAGAGCAATTCCCGGGAAATGCCAAACAACTGATTCTCACGGCGCGCCGCGTTGTCGAGAGACGATCCGATGAACGGGGTGTGTAGAGCCACCTTCCTTGCTTGTTCAATCAACGGAGGGAACGCCGCCGGCAGCCCGTCATCGCCCGTTCACCACCTGGGTGATGGCCGGTAGGAGCACCTGGCCGGGTGGCTCGCCGAGCACCGGCAATGCGCGCACCCGCCCGCGAGCATCGATCAGCACCCCGCGCGCGCCACGCCGGAGCTCCAGCTGCTCCGGCCGGCGGCCAAGGAGCGACACCAGTGCCGCCGCGCGCTCGGGGTCATCGACCAGGACCCCCGGTCCCAGTCGGGCGACGGGCACGGGTCCATGGCCGAGGGCGATCCACTCCAGGTCGAACCCCTGCCGGATGGACCGCAGGTGACGGGCGAGGGAGTGCGCCGCCTCGGCGGTCGCCGCCACGCATTCCGGGCACGCTGGATCGGCGAACACCACCAGCCGCCCCTTCCCGGTGGGGGGTACTTGGTCGAGCACCGGCAGGGGCGCAGGTGGACGCCGGAGCACGCCGGAGACGAGCGGGCCACCCACCAGGATGGCCATCGCCGTCCACCAGAAGACCGGTCGGGCCACCCAGCGCTCGAGGGGCCCGGCCGCGACTGCGCTCACTTCTTGATCTTCGCGTCGAAGGTCACCTTCCCCCCGGCCGGGACGGTGACCGAGCCCATCTTGGTCCCAGCGACCTCGTGGAAGGTGCCAATCTGGTACGTCCCGGCGGGGACCTCCTTCAGCTCGTACTTCCCGTCGGCGTCGGTCACCACCGCGTACGGGTTCTCGGCCACGAAGAGTGACCCGCGCATGAAGTTGTGGACGTCGCACTTCAGCGTCTCGCCACCGGACTTCTTCATCTTCTTCTCCACCACCATCCCCTGCTTGGGCTCGGCGATGTTCAGGATCGTCCGGCCTTCCTGGTACGAGTGGATGTTGTGGAGAATCGGGTCGCTGTTCTTGACCTGGAGATCGGCGTTCTGAGCGATGATCTGGGTGTGCGGATCGTAGTGGCACCCCTTCTGGTCCAGCACCGGCTTGGCCGGGAGGTCCATCTTCTTCCCGCTCTTGATGTCCGCGAGGTACACCACCACGTCCTTCACCCCTCCGGTGGGCGAGATCTTCCACTCGTCCAGCTCACGTGACGTGCCACACGTTCCCGGGTCCTGGGTGATGGTGACCTTCTCCGGATTGGGCGGGCTGCCGTCGTAGGTGATGCGCCCGCTGATCGTGCCCCCGCTTGCGACCGCAGCCTCGGTGTACTGGGCGCGGGCGAGCGTGGCGATGGTGAGGACGGCGACCAGGATTGCCTTTCGCATGGGCGGCTCCAGTTCCGGTGGGTGGAGGACGGAAGGGAAAGTTCCAGCCGCAAGCCAGTGGATGTCAACGAGGAGTTGATTGAATCTGCAATGAATCGCCGGAAGGCTCCACCCGCAGTCCGGATCGCGCCCGTGACTCCGCGCGGCAATCCTTGACCCGGGCCACCTGGTGGCAATGACCGCGGCTCAAGGTTGCCCGCGCAAGCGCTGCCCGGCGGTGTGCTCGGGGAGGGAGTCGAACCCTCACAGCCCTCGCGGGGCTCGCGGATTTTAAGTCCGCTGCGTCTACCGGTTCCGCCACCCGAGCGCCTCTGGTGGCGCCTGACACTACCCGGCCGCGATGCGCCTGGGCATCAGCTCGTGACGGCCTGGGGGCATCGCATTCGCCCCTGCCTGCCCTCGTGCGGCCCGTGTTTGCCAGTGCTTGTCGAGCCGGGCGTGGCACCGGCGGTCACGTGACGCGCGGCCGACTCCTTTGGCGACACTCGCCCACCTCGCGACTATGGTCCTCGGCCGAGGGGAGTTCGCCGTCCGAGGTGCCCAATGTGGTTCGCCTGCTTTCCGCTCCGCCGCGCGGTATTGCTCTCCGGGTCCATCCTGCTCGCGGTGGGCTGCGCCTCGGCTGGGAAGCCCAAGCTCCAGACCGCCTCGAGCGGTCCCGAGCAGCGCTTCAGCATGACCGGCTCGGGCTTCCAGACCACGGCGCTGATCACCAAGGACGGGGCCCAGGGCCCCCAGATCGACGTCGGCCGCTACGACGAGGGGAAGACCATCCGGGGCAAGGCCTCGGGGCAGGTCGTGGATCTGACCGTGTCCGGCACCCGGGCCCAAGGCATCTGGGGACCGGGCCCGCTCACGCTCGACGTGGCCGAGGAAGCCGATCAGCTGAAGATGAACGGGCTGGTCGCCGGCCGGCCCACCAGCTGGACCGCCTCGGCGGAGCGGATCGAGGGGACGATCGGACGCTGCGCCTACGACCTGCGGCGGACGGGCGAGTCCTACGCCGGCTCTCGCTCCTGCGCGGGGGGCATCAGCTCGGTGAACGTCCAGTTCCCCTCCACCATCCTGGAATGGCAGCCGATCAACGTGGCCATCCTGATGGCGCTGCTGATGTCCACGCCCTGAAGGCCTGCCTCAGCCGAAGTGGTAGCCGATCCGGAAGTTGAGCACCGGCAGGGGGACGGTTGCGCCGAAGTGGATGATGTCGCGAGCGTCCTGCTCCACGTCGGGCGGGGTCCCCGGGGGAATCACCAGCGTGTCCTTGTGGCTGAGGACGAACTGCACCCCCAGGTCGACCCCCATCGCGAAGCCGCTGCTCCAGACCCACTGCCAGCCCAGCCGCGGGGTGATGACCCAGCTCTCCACCCGGGCGAGCGCCGTCGCTCCGAAGGGCGTCCCGGTCTGCAGCTCGGTCACGTCGCCATCGAGAACTTGTTGTCCGAACCCCACCCCGAGGAAGAAGACACCCCGCATGGGGTAGATGCGGAGCGCTACCTCCCAGGCCTCGAACTTGTTGAGGTTGGCATCGGTGGTGTCGCTCTTGGCGCCGGCCCAGCTCAAGATCGCGTCCGAGGCGAACTTGGGGAAGGTGCTCCAGCCGCCGCTGAGGCCGATGTAGGGGTGGACCCGCGCGTACCCCTCCACGTTGATCAGCCGAGGGATGCTGATGATGCCGAGATTTGCTCCGACCCGGAACCGTCCCGGATCGTCGGGTCCACCCTCCTCGGCGCGCGCCGGCACCCCGAGCAACAGCACCGCGGCCAAAAACACCCCTCGCGTCATGCATCCTCCCCTTCGTCCCCACCCCGGATGTCACCTGGTCGGACGGGGGGCACGCAAGGAGGTCGCACAGGGGTCCCACGTGCCGGGGGCCGGTGCTAAAGACGATTCCCTCCATGCTGGAAACCGTCACCAAGGGCTTCCGGGCGGCCAAGAATCGGCTCGCCGGGAAGCAGGAGATCACCCCCGAGCTCGTCGACGAGTCGCTGCGCGACATCCGCGTCTCGCTCCTCGAGGCCGACGTCGCGTTCGACGTCGTGAAGTCCTTCGTCGCCCGGGTCCGGGAGAAGTCCGTCGGGGCCACCGTCCAGACGACCATCACCGACAAGCAGGGGCGCAAGCACAAGGTCTCGGCCGGAGACCACTTCATCAAGGTCTGCCACGACGAGCTCGAGGCCCTGATGGGGCCAGTGGACACCTCGCTCAGGTTCAAGCCCAAGGGCGGGATCACCACGATGCTGCTGGTCGGGCTGCAGGGCTCGGGAAAGACCACCACCGTCGGGAAGCTGGCGAGCTACCTCCAGAAGAAGGGCAAGAGGCCGCTGCTGGTGGCGGCGGACATCTACCGCCCGGCGGCCGTGGACCAGCTCCAGGTCCTGGGCCAGCGGCTGGGCGTGCCGGTCTTCTTCCAGCCCGACACCCTGCCGCCGGACCTGGCGCTGAAGGGGGTGGAGGCGGCGCGGGCGCAGAAGTGCGACGTGGTGCTGGTGGACACCGCCGGCCGGCTGGCCATCGACGAGCAGCTGATGAACGAGCTGAACCTCATCAAGGCCGCCGTCCAGCCGGACGACATCCTGCTGGTCTGTGACGCGATGATCGGCCAGGACGCGGTGCGCACCGCGGCCGAGTTCGACCGGCGCCTGTCGCTCGACGGGTTCATCCTCACCAAGCTCGACGGTGACGCCCGCGGTGGCGCGGCGCTGTCGATCAAGGAGGTCACCGGCAAGCCGATCAAGTTCCTGGGTCTGGGCGAGTCGCTGGACAAGCTCGAGGAGTTCCGCCCCGACGGTCTCGCCAGCCGCATCCTCGGCTTCGGCGACATCGTGGGCCTGATGCAGGACTTCGAGCAGGTCGTCGACGAGAAGAAGGCCGAGGAGGACGCGAAGAAGCTCCTCTCGGGGAACTTCTCGATGAAGGACTTCGTCGAGCAGATCCGCACCGTGCGGAAGATGGGCCCACTCAAGGACCTGCTGGAGAAGTTCCCCATCTTCGGTGAGATGACCGAGCAGCTGAACCCGGACGAGAAGGAGCTGACCAAGATCGAGGCGATGTACTGCTCGATGACCGAGGCCGAGCGGCTCCGCCCCACGCTCATCAACGACGGACGCATGGTGCGCATCGCTCGCGGGTCCGGGCGGAAGAAGCAGGAGGTCCAGGAGCTGCTCGGGAAGTACCAGATGATGCAGCAAGTGATGGGCGCCGTGGGCCAGAACCCCGGGCTCCTGGGCCGCATCCCCGGGTTCAAGCAGCTCGGGCAGCTGTCGAAGATGAAGAACATGGACCTGTCCCAGGTCTTCGGGAAGGACGCGAAGATGATGGAGCAGGCGCTCGGCGGCGGCGGGATGCCGATGCAGGTTCCCCAGGTGGCTCCGGGCTACACCCCGCCCATGGGAGCGGGGGCGATGGCCCGGGCGCGGCTGATGGGCTACTCGGACGCGCCGATGGCCAAGCAGGTGGACCGCGACGCGCTCAAGGACAGGCGGAAGCGCGAGCGACAGGCCCGGAAGAAGAACCGCAAGCGGCGCTGAGCCGGTGGCCTCACCTGACCGATGCCGCGTACCGGAGGTCTAGGCCGGGTGCCGCCTGGACCGGGCCCACCCCTCCCTGGTGGGCCTCTCTGCAGCGAGCCACCTTGCTCCCGCCGTAGACCGCCGCCGCGGTCTCCACCGCCGCCAGCGCGATCAGCGCCGCGCCCGCCCCCTGCGCAGCGCCCGAGTAATCCAGGCAGACCCACGAGCCCGAGGAACAGGCGGGCTTCCCCTCGGCCAGTGCCGCGACGCCGAGGCCGGCCAGCCCGGCCGCGAAGACCCCGTCGATCACCGGCACGGCGGCCGAGGTGGTGCACACGCCTCCCCCGGGCACGTCCGGCGCGGGCCCGCGCACCGCCCAGAACGAGCAGCCAGGACAGAGGAGCAACAGCAAGAGCACGAGCGAGCGACGCATCGGAGCGCTCCTTTCGGCTCGCCCCTGAAGCACCGGGCGTGCCGTGCTCGTCCCCTCGGAAGAGCGACGACCCACCCCCCGTCACTGTGCAGGGCGCTGCACGCCGGCGTGCAACCCCGGCGTCGACCAGGGCGCCGCTACTCGGCCTCGCCGGGCGGGTCCTCGCCGCGGGGCACGACCAGCCCCCGTGAGAGGCGCCGCAGCACCCGGAGCTTCTGCCGCTGCTTGTACCGTGCGTGAGCGTTCTCGCCCTGCTCGTTCAGCTCGGAGGTCCGCACGTCGAGCATCTGGAACTCGACCAGGGTGAAGCCGATCCGCCCCTTGCGCTCCCGGCGGTCCAGCTCGGGCGGCGGCAGCCACTCGTCGAGGCGCAGCGGCACGTCCACCACGAAGTTCAGCACCCGGTAACCGCTGCCGCTGAACTCGTTGCCGCCTCCGCCCTCGCGGTCCTCGAAGTCCGGATCGAGGTGCAGCTCGTGGGCGTGCGCCCGGAAGTGCGGGAACTCGTGCAGCAGCGACTTGAAGGGCAGCAGCGTGTTCTCGGTCTGTCCCGGCACCAGGAAGTTGAAGGGGAACAGCCGCTGGGTCAGGAAGTAGAGGACCGGGAGGATGTCCGCCCGGGTCGGGGTGACGATGCGGAACCGGGTCCGGTCGTAGACCTGCGCCGCGACGTTCTCCTTCTTCGCCAGCAGCTTGGTGATGAGCGACTCGCGGCTCTTCACCGAGGGGCTGTAGTCGAGGATGGGCAGGCCCTTCTCCCGCGCCTCGGCCAGCACCCCGTTCACCTTCGCGGTGGCCATCCGCGACAGGTCCGCCTCGGACACCGCCAGGCGGAACAGGAGGTCACGTCCCTCGATGTGCTGCACCACGTGCATGCACTTGAGGACGATGCAGGCGATCCGCCGGAACCGATGCGGCTCCTTCACCCCCGAGGCGTAGAGGAAAAGGTCGTGCACCTCGGCCGGTCGGGCCACCGCGTCCGCCACCCGGTAGGAGAACGTGCGGCGCAGGTACTCGACGGCATCCGACAGCACCAGCCGCGCCCAGGCCTCGTCCTCGGGGTGCGTCAGGTCCAGCCCACACAACCGCAGGAAGCGGTCCACCTCGTCGCGGTTCCGGAAGTGCAGCCGGCGCCAGTCGATGACCGATCCGCCCCGGAGGATGAGGCGCACCCGCTCCAGCTCCTTGAGGCCCATCTCGGCCACGGAGCGGACGGGGAGGTCTGGGAGCTTGGGCTCGACGGGGAGGCGCATGGGCAAGCTTCGGCCGCGCGACCTGAACACGCCTAGAAGGTGAAGGGAAAGTCCACCGGCTCGCCCGGCTGGTACTTGTGCTTGGGAAAGTTCCAGGACTTCACCAGACCGCTGAGGCAGGTGGCCATGTAGGACGATTTGAACTGATCGGTGACGGCGTTGACCGAGGCGGTCTTGCCCGAGGTCTGGATGACCCAGTGCATCACCAGCGTCCCGTGCAGGTTCGCGTCCCGTGCCTTCTGCTCGTTCACACAGCGCACGATGGAGGGCTTGTTGGCCAGCACCACCGACATGATGTCGCCCTTGGGCAGACGCTCGGGCACCTCGGTGCTGGACGCCCCGGGGGCGGGCGGGATGTAGGCGTTCTTCTTGCCCCGCGACTCGTCGGACTTCACCGAGCCACCGCCGGTGCCGAAGACCTCGTCGAACAGGTCGTCCGCCTTGCTCTTGCCGCCGCCGGAGCTCTTCGCCGGCTCGGCCGAGGCCACCGCGTCCTCACCTCCCCCGGATGCCTTGCCGCCCCCGTGCGACCTCGAGCCGCGGGTGCCGCGGCGGGTGCCTCCGGTCTCGCCGGGGGGCACGGCCGGGGTGACCTTCGCCACCGGCGGCGCCACCGGCGGGGTCACGCTGGGCGTGGCGATGACGGGCTGCGTGGTGGCCGGCGGCTGCGCCGGGGCCGCCTTCGCCGGCTCCGGAGGAGCGGTGGCGGTCCTCGGAGGCTCGGTGGGAGGCGGTGTCTGCCGGGCCGCGAGCTCGGAGGCCTTCTGACGCTGCAGCAGGTACCAGCCGCCGCCTCCCACCGCGGCGAGCACCACCGCCACGGCCACCACGATGCCGATGAGGACCCCGGTGTTGCCCTGCGGCTTCACCGGCCGGGTGGCGTAGGGGTAGGCGGGGGTGAAGGTCGGTGGCCGCTCGACGTGGGTGACCGGCGTGGGCGACCCGGTCCGCGAGGGCCGCCCGTTGATGCTCGCCGCGGGCACCTCGCCGGTGGGCGGCGGCACCTCGAGCAGCCCGCGCGGCGCAGGTGAAGGCTCCGGCGCAGGCGGCGGCGCGTCGGGCTTGTTCAGCGCGTCGATCTCGTCCTTCACCAGGCTGGCCAGGGCGGCCGACGCGGAGGGCTTCCACCCGCCGGCGTCCGGGACCGGGGTGGGCACCTCGGCCCGCACCGTGCGCGTCACGCCGCCGGCGCTGAACGCCGACTCGACGGGCACCGAGACCACCGGCATTGGCCCGGACGGAGACGAGGCCGGCGAGAACACCGGACGCTGAGGACGGGGGGCGAGCCACCCCGCCAGCTCCGACACCTCGGAGAGCGGCACCCAGTCCTCGAAGCCCTGGCGCCAGGTCAGGCTGTCGGGGCCGATCTCTCCCTGGTCCCAGTGGTCCTTGATCGCCTCGGGGGTCAGCGGACCGGTCTGCTTCTCGTCGATGGCGACGTACCAGTCATGCGCTCGGGGCGGCCCGTCGCTGACCGGTGGCAGGTTGGCCTCGACCGGCGGCTGGTCCTCCTGCGGCGGCGGCAGCTGGTCCTGACGCTCGCCGAGCGCGCTCTCGAACGCCGCGCCGATCTCCTCGTCGTCCACGTCGCTGAAGATCGAGTTCTCGCCGGTGGGGGCCTCGGGCCCGGGGGGTGGTGGAGCGGACTCCTCCAGGCTTCGGAGCGCGGCCTCGGCCTCGGCGTCCTGCGCGCGGCGGACGACGATGACGTTCCCGCATTTCTTGCACCGGACCTTGACCCCGTTCGCCCCGACCTTGTCGTCGGAGATCATGTACTGGGCCCGGCAGCTGTCGCAGACGAAGCGCATGGAACTCTGGGGGTTTGCCCAGCCAAAGAGCGTAGAGGTCGCCCCCCGGCCGGGTCAAGGAACGCCCGCGGGGGCAAAGGAGATCTACTTCCGCGCCGGCACCTCGACATTGGTGCCCACCGCGAGTCGCAGCGCGGCGAGATCCTCCGACACTGCGAAGGTCATCAGCTCGCGGATCTTCACCTTGCCGGCGACCCGGTAGCTGGACCCGGTTTCACCCTGGACGAGCTTCTTCACCGCCTCGAGGTCCCCGGCGGTGAACAGCGCACAGCGGACCCCGGTCAGCTCTGCCCCCTCCAGGTAATCCCGGACCGGGTCCGGATCATTCCGGCGGAGCACCTCCGGAACCAGCCGGGCCAGGGCGGCGCGGAAGGGTTCGGTCATGACCGACTCGAGCGCACCGCGCTCGGCCTCGATCGCCGGGGCCGGGGCGGTCCAGCGCATCTGGAAACCGGCGAGCAGCACCGCCCCCTGGAACACCGCCGCCAGCCGCTCGGGGGCGAACCGGGAGGCGAAGACCAGCTCGGGCCTGAGCAGCGCCAGCGTCCGCCCGAGCTGCGCGTGGGTGTCCTTCGCCTGCGGGTCGCCGAAGAACTTCCCGCCGACCTTCAGGCACACCGGCTGGGAGTGGATGATCTCCACCCCCAGCAGCGGGTCGGGCGCGGGTTCCATCGAGCGCTTGGCGAGCTTGTCGCGGGTGGCGACCAGGAACGGGGAGAACAGCTCCACCGCCTCCAGCCCCAGCAGCCGCGCCACCGCCCGGTAGTGGTGGATCTGGTACTCCTGCGCGGTGGCCACGTCGATCCGGTGCTTCTTGGGGATCAGCTGCGCCTGGGCGAGCGGAACCGCCCAGAGCTGACCCGCGCCCTGGAAGAGCAGCCCCATCAGCTCGGCGAACGGGGTCCGCACCTTGGGGTGGAGGAGGTGCTGGGCCCAGAGGCGGTCGTTGAGCGTGGCCCGGGGGGTCTCGCGCTTCTTCGCGTAGGGCCCGAGCTTGCTGATGATCTCCTTCTCTGCCGGGCCCGGGTCTCCGAGCAGCCCGGAGACGACCTGGGCCGCCAGCCACGCTCCGTCGTAGTCCTTCCTCCGCGCGGCGAGCTCGGCGAGCTGACTGGCGACCTTCTTCGGATTCTGGGTGTGGGCCAGCGCCCGGCGCAGCGCCTGCACGGCGGGCTCCTCGTTCCCCGACGTCTGGAGGAGGAGGTCGGCGTAGGTCTCCTGGACGGCGGCGTCCTCCGGGAGTCCGGCCGCGGACACCTTGTAGGCCATCAGCGCGCTCTCGGGCTGCTTCAGGACTTGCAGGTACAGGTCACCGAGCGTCCGCCACAGGGCCATGCGCGCCGACTCGGTCTCGTCGGTCTTCGGCAGGCGCTGGATCATCCGGGCGTAGTTCTCTTCAAGCTGCTTCCACTCCTTGGCCGCGCCGAGCATCGCCTCGATGCTGCTGAACGCCTCGATGAACAGGGGATCGAGATCGAGCGCGGCGTTGAACGCCTCCACCGCGCGATCCGTGTCGCGCAGCTCGTCGCGAAGGCTCTCGCCCAGCGCGAACCACACCCGCTTGGCACGCTGCGCATCGGCCTGCAGCTCGGGTTGCCCGAGCATCGTCTCCAGGACCTCCGCGGCCTTCCCCGGCTGGCGCGTCTCGCGGTAGAGCACGTAGAGGGCGTCCATCACCTCCAGCGACTGGGGACGGATGCGCAGCGCCTGGGCGTAGGCGTCGATCGCGGTGTGCAGGTCCTTGAGCCGATCGCGCGCGATCTGCCCCAGCTCCAGCGCAGCCTCGGCCTTCGGGTCACCCTCGAGGACGTTGACCAGCGCCTGGCGGTACTCGGCCGAGCGGTCCCACCGCCCGGCCCCGTCGGCGAGCTGGATCAGCGAGCGGAGGCTCGGCTCGTGGCCAGGGTCGATGGCCAGCGCCTTCTCGAAGTGGTTCTGCGCCCGGTCGTGCTGCTTGAGGGCGATGTGCACCTCGCCGATCTGCCAGTACAGCTCGACGATCTCGAGGTCGGTCAGGTCCTCCCGGTGGTGGATGAGGATGGTCTGGAAGACCTTGAGCGCCTGGTCGTGCCGGCCGGACTGGACCAGGAGGTTCGCGTAGCCCTCGAGCGCGGGGAGGTACGTGGAATCGAGCTGGTAGGCCTCCTCGTACGCGGCCAGCGCGCGGTCGCGGCGGCCCAGCTTCTCCTGCACATAGCCCATCCGGTAGACCTGCCGGCAGAGGTCCTTCTCCACGGCCTCGTCCTGCTCGGTGGCCAGCCGCCCCTTGAGGTTGCGGATGACCACCTCGAGCATCTTCTCCGCCGGCTCCCAGCGCTCGCGGGCGATGTAGAGGTCGGAGAGCGGCAGCGCGGCCTCGGCCTGCTCGGGGTCGAGCTTGATCGCCTCCTCGTACCACTGCATCGCCGAATCGGCGTCCTCGCGGCGCTCGCTGTGGTAGCGGCCAACGGCGAGGTAGGCCAGGGCCTTGGCCGAGGCCTCGCTGGTGGCCTGGGCCTCGGCGACCAGCGTCTGCTCGTAGCTCTCCCAGTCCTGCTCGTTCTCGTAGATTCCGCGGAGCGCCTGCAGCGAGGGCAGGTACTCGGGGTCGATGCGCAGCGCCTCGGAGTAACAGGCCTTGGCCGAGGACAGGTCCTGGAGCATGTCCTCGTTGATCTTCCCCATCCGGTGCAGCACCTCGACCGCGCGCGGGTCGCGCCCCAGCGCCTCGGCCTCCTGGTGCAGCATCTCCAGCGCGAAGGGCCAGTTGCCGCTCCGCTCGTAGAGCGTTCCCAGGGCGTGCAGCGCCGGGGTGTGGCCGGGGAAGACGCCCAGGGCGGCCTGGAACGCGTCGGCGGCCTTGTCGGTCTGGTGCAGGTGCGCCCTGAGCACCTCGCCGGCCTCGACCATGAGATCGGCCTGCTCCTCGGCGTCGGTGGCCAGATGGATGTGCCGCTCGAGCACGCCCACCAGGTCCTCCCACCGTCCCTCCACCCGCCGCAGCCGCTCCAGCGCCTTGATGGCCTGGAGGTTGGTCGGGTCCAGGGCGAGCACGCCGTCGATGCAGGCGTCGGCGTTGGACGCGTTCTGGTAGCGGTCCTCCCAGATCGCGGCGGAGTGGAAGAGGATCTTCACCTTCTCCCGGTAGTCCTCGGTCAGCTCCAGCTGCCGCTCGTAGATGGCGAGCAGGTCCGCCGGGCGGTCGAGCTTGGTGTAGAGCCGTTCCAGCGCACCGAGGGCCTCGGCGTTCCGCGGATCGAGCGCCAGGGCCTCGCGGTATGCCTCGATCGCGGCCTCCTCGTCGCCGATCTCCTTTTCCTGGACCAGGGCCACCGAGTTCTGCAGCTGCGCCCGCTCCTCCGAGGTGGGGAGGAGATCCCGGGTCCGGACGAGCGTGGCGGCGAGGTCCCCCCACATGTGCTGATCACGGTAGAGGCCGGCGAGCACTCCCAGCGTCTCCACGTCGGGCTCGAGCTCCAGCGCGCGGATGAGGGCGTTGGCCGCCTCCTCCGGGTCCTTCAGCCGCTCGAGGTGAATGCGAGAGACCTCACGGAGGATGGTCTTGCGGGCCTCGAGGGACGGCGCGGCCTCGATCTTCTGCTCCAGGGAGACGATGAGCTCGCGGTCCCGGCCGCGGCGGCCGAACATCTGGGCCATCGCGTCCAGCGCCGAGGCGTTGGTGGGATCGAACTCGAGGATCTTCCGGAGCGCGGCCTCGGCCTCGCCCGGGTCGTCGAGGTTCTTGTCCTGCACCCGGGCCAGGACCAGGTAGAGGCGCTCCGCCAGGGGGCCCTTGGGGAGCTCGTCCGCCACCTGCTCGTAGACCGCCGCCAGCTCCTCGTACGAGCCGGTCTCCTGCGCCAGCCGCTCCACGTCCTCGCGGAGCGAGTCGTCCGAGGCGTCGAGCTGCAGCGCCCGGCAGAGCGCGAGGAAGGCTCCGTCCTTCTGCCCGAGCTTCTGCTCGCGGATCCGCCCCAGCTCGCGGAGCGCCTTGATCTTGTCCTCGTCGGTGACGAGGTTGGGGAGGTAACGGTCCACCGCCTGGGCGTAGGCCCGCCAGTCTCCGGCCTCGGAGCGAAGGGACAGCACCCGCTCGTAGGCGCTCCGGTTCGCCGGATCGAACTCCAGCACCCGCTCCAGGATGGGGGCCGCCAGCTCGGGCTTGTTGGCCTGGCCGATCCACAGCTCGGCGATCTCGCACAGCGCGGCGATGACCCCGTCCTTCTCCTCCAGCTGCTGCCAGACCTCGGCCTTCAGCTCCAGCGTTCGGACCGCGTCCCCGAAGGCGCGGAGCCCGAGGAAGAGCTTCCCCACCCGCTCCAGATCGGGGACGGCGTGGGGCTCGATCTCCAGCGAGCGGCGGGCCGCATCCAGCGCCTCCTCGCGCCGTCCCATCTCCCCCAGCACCTCGGCCAGCCGGATGCGGAGCCCCTTCACCCCCTCCGGTGCCTCCTGGAGGGGGATGAGGCGCCGCAACACCGCCACCAGCTCCTCGCGCCGACCGAGCTGCTCGTCGATGTCCCGCAGCGTCTCCAGCGCGTTCCGGTTGCGCGCGTCGCGCTCCAGCGCCGTGCGCAGCGGGGCGATGGCCTCCTCGGCCCGCCCGAGCCGCCGGTAGAGCACCACCCCCAGCTTCTCGTTCAGGCGCACCAGCTCCCGGGGCTCGGCGACCTGGGGAATCTTCCCCGCCAGCAGCACGCGCAGGTCCTCCCAGCGCCCGGCCTTCTCCAGCGCCTGCTCCAGCGCTCCGAACGCCTGGTCCGACTTGGGGTTCTTCTGGAACAGCTCGCTGTACAGCTCGATGGAGGCCTCGAGGTCCGCCAGGCCCTCGGCGGAGACCTTCACCATCTTGGCCAGGATCCGCTCGCGCTCCGGGCCAGAGGTCAGGTCGCGCTGGATGCGCAGGACGTTGAACAGCCGGTCCGGCGTCCCGCTGCGCTCGTAGATGGACTCCAGCAGCCGGGCGGCGGGGAGGTGCGTCTTGTCGATGGCCAGCAGCCGCTCGAAGGCGTCGGCGGCGCGGGCCTCGTCCTCCAGCTCGTCCTGGGCCACCTGGCCGAGGCGGAAGAGGATCTGCACCCGCTCGTTGCCGTCGGGGGTGAGCTTCTCCAGCTCATCCAGGCTCTCGACCAGCCGGTCGCTCCGGCCGGCCTGGCCGTAGAGCCGGGCCAGCGCGGTCAGCGCCGGGAGCGAGGTGGCGGCGTCGAGCTCCCGGGCGCGCTCCAGGACCTCGATCGCCCGCGCCGGATTGGCCAGGTGCTGCTCGTACAGCCCGCCCAGCTCGAGGAGCACCGCCGCGGCATCCCTGGTCTCGGCGATGCGGGGCAGCTCCTCCTCGTAGAGGCGGGCCAGGGCCTCGTGGGTCCGCGCCCCGTCCGCGGCCTTGCCCAGCCGGGCGCGGAGCGCCGGGTCGTTGGGATCTTCCTCGAAGGCACGGGACAGCGCTCCGAAGAGGCCGGCCGGGTCGTGGGCCTGCTCGTGGAGCCCGGCCAGCTCGACCAGGAGCCGCTTCCGCTCGAACGGGTCGGCCGAGGCGCCGACGCGCGCCTCGAGGAGCCCGGCCAGCTTCGCCTGCTCTCCGGTGGTCCGGTAGGCGGCGAGCAGCACCTCGACCAGCGGCTTGTTCTGGGGCTCGCGCTGGGCCCAGGCCTCGAGCTGCGCCAGCGCGCCGGCGTGCTTGGGCTGGGCGGCCAGGACCTCGCCGTACAGCTCGAGCGCGCCGTACTTGTCGAGGAGTCGGGTCTCGCGGACCACGGCCAGCCGCGTCCGGAGGTCGAGGTCGAGGTCGCCGCCGGGAAGCGCCAGCCGCCGGCCGATGACGTCCGCCAGCTCGGGCCAGCGTTCCTGCTTCTCGCACAGCGCATCCAGCCTCTCCAGGGCCTGCGCCTCGTCGGGCTTCAGCTCCAGCAGCCGCCGGAGCGTGGCCATGGCCCCCACGGTGTCGTGGAGCGCGGCGTCTTGCAGCCCGGCGATCTGGAAGAGCAGCGCGGCGCGGACCGCGGGCTCCTCGCTGATCGCCAGCTGGCGCTTGTAGATCTCCAGCAGCTCGGGGGCGCGGCCCGCCGCCTGGTAGAGACGGACCAGGCAGCCCATCGCCTCGCCGTCGGACGGCACCACCTCCAGCACCCGGCGCCAGGCGTCGACGGCCTCGGGGCGATGGCCGAGCTTCTCCTGGGCCCTCCCCAGCGCGCGGAGGATCGCCACCTGCGCGGCGTCCTCGGAGGCGCGGGGGAGGATCTCCTCCAGGAGCGAGGCCAGCTCCTCGCCGCCGTGAGTCGCCCGCTCGGAGAGGGTGACGGTCAGGGTCAGCGAGGCCTCCTCGTCGGGCAGCTCGCGCAGCGCCCGGCTGGCCGAGACGAAGGCCAGGTCCGCATTCTGCATCGGCCCGGCGTACAGCTTGGCGACCTTGCGCAGCAGCGCGGCGCGCTCCTCGGCCACCGGCTCGGTGGAGGCCCGCGACTCCAGCATCTGCACCAACCTCAGATGATCCCCGCCGGAGGTGAAGATGGGCTCCAGCGCCTCGGCGGCCTCGCCGCGCAGCGGGCTGTCCGAGCGGGCCATCTCCTCCAGCGCCCCGATGGCCCCGGCGTGGCCCTGCTTCCGCCGGAGCACGTCCTCGAAGATGTCCAGCCCGCCGCGAGGGTCCCGGAGCCGCGCCAGCCGCAGCCGTCCGAGGCGGACCATCAGGTCGTACATCTCCTCGTGGCGACCGGTGCTGTCGGCGAGCTCGATCTCCTTCACGATGAGCGAGGCCAGCTCGGGCCAGCGCTCGCTCTCGGTGAGGACCTTGCCCAGGAACTTGATCGCGTCCTCGTCGTCCGGCTTCCGGGCGAGCACCTCCCCGTAGCACTGGGCCGCCAGCTGCTTGTCGGACAGGGTCTCCTCGGCCAGGGTGCCCAGCCGGAAGAGCAGATCGATCTGCTTCGGCGGCGACGGCTCGGCCATCACCATCCGCTTCATCACCGAGGCCAGCTCGCGCGCGTCGCCGGAGCGGGTGTGGATGCGGGCCAGGGCCTCCAGCACCGCCATGTTCCTCGGCTCGCGCCGGGCGAGCTCCTCGTAGGCGCGGATGGCGAGGTCCAGGCGGTCGAGACGCTCGGACCACAGCACCGCCAGCCGCCGCCACAGCTCGGTGGAGGTGGCGTTGGTGACGCCGCGCTCGAGCTGGTCCTGGTACGCCGAGGCCAGCTCCTCGAAGGAGCCGGTCTCCGCCGCCAGGCGCTCCAGCTGCTCGCGGGCCTCCGGGCTCTCGGGCATCTCGCCGAAGGCACGCACCCGGGCGGCGAAGGCCAGATCCTTCTGTCCCAGCGTCTCGCGGAGGTTGGAGATCTCCTCGAGGAGGGGGAGCCGGTCCTGGGGCGAGGCCGAGGCCAGCCGGATCTCCAGCACGTCCACCAGGTGCCGGACGTCGTTCAGGCTCCGGTAGACGGGCTCCAGCAGACGGGCCGCGTCCGGCCGGACGTCCGCCAGCTCCATCAGCCGCTCGAGCCCGGCGACGGCGTTGGAGTCGGTCTGGGCGACCGCCAGCAGCCGCGCGTAGCCCTCGACCGCGGCGGGGAGCTCCCTCTCTCGCTCCAGCAGCTCGGCCCGGGCCAAGAGCTTTGCCTTCTGGACCTCGCCGGTGGTCGAGGCGGCGAGCTGGGCCAGCACGTCGGCCTGCTCCTCGAAGCGCTTGCCGCGGGCGTAGAGCCGATCGAGCGCCTCCAGCCCGTCGGCCCCCCGGCGCAGCGCCAGGGCCTCCTTGTAGGCGTCGATGGCCCGGGCGTCGTCGGACGCGGCCTCCAGCGCCTCACCAGCCTTGAGGAGCAGGGCCCGGCGCTCGTGTGGGTCGGAGGCGAGCTGCGCCTTGCGCAGGGTGACGTCCGAGAGCTGCTTGGCGTTCTTGGTCTGCTCGAAGAGCTTCCCCAGCGCGTCGAGCGCCTGGCGGTCCTGCGGCGCCTCGACCAGCAGCGCCTGCCAGTCCTTGATCGACTCCTCGCTCTGGGCGAGGTGCTCGCGCAGCTCGGCGGCGCGGCGAAGCCACGACACCTTGTCCGGGTCGGGCCCCCGGGTCTCGGCGGCCACCTTCTCGTAGACCGAGGCCAGCTCCTCGTAGCTTCCGGTGATCCGGGCCAGACGCTCCAGGTCGGCCTTGGCCCCGGGGCGGTCCACGTTCTGGGCGAAGGCCTGGCCGGCGGAGACGAACGCCCGCTGCGGCTGGCCCATGTCCCGCTCCTGGATGGAGCGGACCTCCTGGGTGAGCCGGATCTTCTCGTCGGTGAGCGCGTCGGCCATCCGCGCCTCCCGGATGGCGACCCGGCGCGGGTGCTGTCCCGAGCGCGCGAGCACCGGGTCCAGCGTCTCCAGCGCGCTCCGGCTGTCCGGGTCGTGGGAGCGGGCCCAGGCCTCGAGCAGGTCGAGGGTGGGGGTGTGGCCGGGGTCCTCGGAGAGCACCTGCCCGAGCAGCTGGAGCGCGCCGCCGAAATCCTGAAGCTTCTCCCGACGAAGCTGGGCGAGGCGGAACGTCGCCTCGCGCCCCTGCGGGCTCTGCCCCTCCTGGGCTCGGCGGAGCTCGAGGGCGAAGGCCAGGCTCTCGAACTTGCCCAGCACGGTGTAGAGCCGGTCGAGCGCGGACACCGCCTCGCGGTTCAGCGGGTCGGCCTCCGAGACCCGGCGCCAGGCACCGGCGGCGCCCTCGCGGTCGTCCAGCTTCCCCTCCCGGAGCAGGGCCATCTCGCGCCAGAGCGCCAGACGCTCTGCGGGGTCGGGCACCAGTCCGGCCAGCGTGTCCAGGACCGAGACCAGGCGGCGCCAGTCGTCGGTGGCCCGCAGCAGCCGCTGCAACGCCCGGAGCGCATCGACGTTGCCGGGCTCGATGACCAGCACCGACTCGAGCTGGGCGATCGCCCCTCGACGATCGTCCAGCTTCTTCTCCTGCACATCGGCCAGCTCGCGGTGAAGGGCGACCCGGGCCGGCGAGTCGAGGTCGACGCGGCCCACCAGCTCCTTGAGCACGTTGGCGAAGCCGTCCATCGCGTCGGCGTCCTCGGCGGCACGGCGGGCGGCGGTGCGGAGGTTCGGGTCGGCGGGGGACAGACGCAGCGCGCGGGAGAGCGCGGCGAAGGCCAGCTCGGGCTGGCGCAGGTGGTGGAGGTGGACGTGCGCCGCCTGCTGGAGGGCGAGCACCCGCTCCAGCTGGTCCTGGGTCATCTCGGCGACGAGGTCCAGTGCGGCGACGAGCTTCCGGTGCTCCTTCACCGCCTCGTACGCGGGGATGAGGGCGCGCGCGGCCTCGGCGCGCACCGACTCGTCCTTCAGCAGCGCTTCCAGCGCCGCGAGGGCCTCGGCGTCATTCGGCTTCTTGTGCAGGACGGCGGAGTACGCCTTGACGGAATCGGCACCGGTCCCCAAAACGCGCGGCCTCCCAGCCAGGTCACTCTCTCGGACGTGTACCGGAGGGATGCCACAGGACCCCGCCCCGCTCCGGCCTAGCCGCGGAAGCGTACCAAAATCGCAGGGTTCCGGGCCCTCCTGGAAGGGTGGGGGGGTGTACGCCCGGGGGCTCCGGGGGTGGGCGGCTCAGCTGCGCTCGGCGAGCCGGGTGAAGACACCGGCGACGACGCGGTCGCAGCGGGGCGCCTCGAAGGGGTACAGCTCGGCGAGGGACGCCCCCGTTCGCTGCTCGAGGGCGGCGCGGAGCAGGGCCTTGGCCCGCGAGAGCCGTTGCTTCACGTTGTCGCCGGAGAGCCCGAGCACCTCGGCGACCTCGGAGGTCGACAGCTGCTGGACCTCCCGGAGGACGAAGACCGAGCAGTACGACCCAGGCAGCTCGTCGACCAGCTGCTCGAGCAGGTGGTTCAGCTGGGCGCGGGCCAGGCGCTCCTCGGGGGTGGCTTCGGTGCCGTGCATGGAGGCCTCGTCGTCGACCGCCTCGGGCGCGGCGCGGGGCCAGCGGCGATCCCGCCGGAGCCGCTGGAGCGCCTCGTTGACGCCGATCCGCAGCAGCCAGGTCGAGAAGCTGGCGCCGTGCGCGAACTGCTGCAACCGGGTGAAGGCCAGGACGTACGCCTGCTGCATCAGCTCCTCGACCTCGTCCTCCTCGCGGACCAGGGAGCGGATGGCCCGGTAGAGCCGGGGGTTGCTGCGCCGCATCAGCAGCTCGAAGCTCTGCACGTCGCCTCCGAGCACGCGTTCGACCAGGACCTCGTCGGAGGCACCCGGGTCCGGGCTCGGGGGCGGGAGCGGCAGGGTGGACATGGGTCTGACCCCACGGATGCACGGGACGTCATCCGGTGACAACGCACACCGGGTGAGATGTCACCTCCGACCTGTTCAGTCATCCATGGGTCGGTGGCCGGTGCCCCGGTCTGACAGGAGAGGCGTCGCATGACGATTGCACTCGTGCTGTTCGCGCTGGCCGCGGTGGGCGGGCTCTACATGGCGGCGGTCCGCTTCCGGGGCGCGGAGCGGCCGCCGACCGGCATCGCGCTGGCGCACGGGGCCGCGGCGGCGGCGGGGCTCATCGCGCTCATCGTCGCGGTGACGAGCGCCTCGGGGCCGAGCCTCGCCCGGACTGCGCTCATCGTGTTCCTGGTGGCGGCCCTCGGTGGATTCTTCCTCTTCGCTCAGCACATGCAGAAGAAGGCGCTGCCCATCCCGGTGATGGTCATCCACGCCGGGGTGGCGGTGCTCGGCTTCATCCTGCTCCTGGTGGCGGCGCTGGGCGCCGCATGAGGCACGGGCTGCGCGTCGGGGGGCATCCCCTGCATGCGGCACTGAGTGACTTCCCGATGGTCCTTCTTCTGCTCTGGGTGGCGCTGGATGGAACGGCCCTGGTGCTGGGCTCTCCCCTCCTCTGGATGCTCGGGCGGTGGGCACTCATCGGCGGCACGGCAGCGGCGGTCCTCGCCACGTCGGCAGGGTTCCTGGACTACCTGTCCATCGCAGAGTCGGTGCCGCGCGCGCTCCGGACCGCGTCGGCCCACCTCGCGGTGATGCTCTCGGTGACAGCCGTCGCGGTGCTGGATCTCGTGTACCGGGGTACCGCGCCTCCGACGGGCGCCGGACGGGTGCTCCACGTCGCGGCGCTGGTGCTGGTCGCGGGCGGGCTCGGCGCCGGCGGCTGGCTCGGGGGGCACCTGGTGTTCCACCACCGCGTGGGTGTCGACGAGCGCGTCGCGGACCGGGGGTCCGTCGGCGGGCGGTGAAGTGGAAGGCCGGGGCGAGGCTCCAGGTCCCGAAACGACCGGTCGACCGGGGAGGGGGGCCGGGCGGTCTCTCCAGCTCGAACCTGCGCCTCAACGAACCACGACTCCTCCCTCGCCGAGCTCCAGGGTCCTCTCGGTGCACTGGGCCGCCAGGCCATCGTCGTGGGTCACCAGCAGCAGCGCTCCAGAATATGCCTCCAGCGCTGCGCCGAGGCGCTCGACGGTCGGAAGATCCAGGTGGTTGGTCGGCTCGTCGAGCACCACGGCCCATGGACGCCGGGCGAGCCCCTCGGCGAGGAGCAGCTTGCGCACTTCCCCGGCCGAGGGGGCGGCGGAGGCGAGGAGTCGATCCGGATCCGTTCCCAGCGCGGCGACCAGGGAGAGCGTCCCGCCGCGGGCATCGGGGGGGAGCGCACGCACCCGCTCGAGGACTGAGACCCCGTCCAGCGCAGCGACCTCCTGTCGGAGGAAGAAGACCTGCCCCGCGCTCGCCGGATTCGCTTCCAGCAGCCGCAGGAGCAGCGTCGTCTTCCCTGCTCCGTTCGGACCGGCGAACCGGACGCGATCCTCGCGCCGGAGGACGAGGTGCAGATCTCGGGCGAGCACCCGCCCGCCCGCCCGGAGCTCCGGCGCGTCCAGGCTGAGCACGATCGGGCGTGGTGACGGGCTGTAGCCGAGGAAGACCGAGCGCCCCAGCTCCTGGGCGACGGGAGCCTCGGGCACCGCGGCCGCCGCCCGCTCCGCCGCCGTCCGGAGCCGCCGGACGTCTCCTCCCAGCCGCGCCTCGGCCCAGGCACGCTTCGTCTGGGCACCCAGGCTCCGGGCATCGCGGTCCTTCGGGTCTCGCTTGCTGCCCGCGAGCGACCGCTCGGCGGCCGCGCGCGTCGAGCGCGCCTCGGCCAGGGCCCGCCTGGCCCGGCGTTCCCGGGCTCGTGCCGCCTCGCGGACGTCCCGCGCCCGCGCCTGCTCGGCGTGCCAGATCTCCCTGGCCTCCCCGTAGTGGCCGGAGGTCAATGCCAGCTGCCCATGGTGGAGCCGCGCCGTGCGGCAGGTGAGCGCCTCGAGCAGCCCCCGGTCGTGCGAGACCAGGAGGCCCACGCCCCGGAAGCGCTCCAGTGCCGCGACCACCAGCGCCCGCCCGGTCGCGTCGAGGTGGTTGGTCGGCTCGTCGAGCAGCAGCACCCTGGGCTCGCGGGCCAGCGCCGCGCCGATCTGCCAGCGGCGCCGCTCGCCGGGCGAAAGGGTGCCCCACCGGCCGAGGTCTCCCACCTCCAGCGCGAGCTCGCCCCGGAGGTGCCAGGCCGGACCGTCGTCCCTCTCGGCCAGAGCGCGCACGTCGTCGCCGGGGAGCTCGACGTCCTGACGGCAGAGCACGACCGGGGCTCCGTCGGGATCGATGCGGATCCGTCCCTGCTGCGGGCGGAGCACGCCGGCGACGAGCTGGAGCAGGGTGCTCTTCCCTGCCCCGTTCTCGCCGACCAGCCCGGTCCATCCGTCGGGGAACACCGCGCTCACTCCATCGAGCACGGCAAAGGCGTCATGGTGGGCGAACGTCACCCGTTCGAGTCGAATGCTGGGCACAGCACGCTCCTGGCTCGAGACACGGATCCGCCCCGGGCGCATTCGCGCTCGGCAGGGCGTCGGCTTCGGACTCAGGAAAGCGTGGTCATGGGGCGCCGCCGGAACGGCGCCATGGGTGGATAGCAGCGTCTGGCGTGCCCCGGCAACCGGGCGGGCTTGACGCAGCGCGTGCCCCGGCGCCCTCAGAGCTCGGCGTCCGCCTCGATCTCCACCAGCGCGTCCTCGGACACCAGCGCCGCCTCGACCAGCGTGTTCGCCGGCTGGATGTGTCCGAATCGCTCCCCGTGCACCCGGGCCACCACCTCCCAGTCCTGGATGCGCCGGACGAAGACCCGGGTGCGGACCACGTTCTCCAGCCGCCCGCCGAGCGACTCCAGCGCGCCCTCGAGCTTGTCGATCACGAAGTGCGTCTGCGCCGCCGGATCGAGCCCCCCGATCGCCCGGCTTCCATGCGAGGCCGTCGTTCCCGACACGCAGATCCGTGAGCCCTTCCGTACCGCCCGGGCGTAGCCGGCGAGCGGCTCCCACGGCGTCCCGCTGAGACAGAGGGTGCGGCCCTCCGACTCCTGCGTCCGGTACGGCGAGGGGAAGCTCCGCACGTGCTGGCTCAGGTCCCCCGTCGCGGTCAGGTAGGGCGGCCGCCGGTACTCGTCCCCGCAGTCGCCGGGGATGGGCGAGAGCGCCTCGGCGGCCGCGGCCAGCGCCATCCGGTCCTGGTCGTCGAGCACCAGGGAGAAGAGCCTTGCGTTGTCCTCGAGGTGCGACCGCTCGCCGAGCCGCGCCCCGACGATCACCGCGGCCACCGCCGGCTCGTCGAGGATCGCCCGGCAGGCCACGTTGGCCATCGAGACCTGGTGCTTCCGCGCCACCGCGGCGACCGCGCGGGCCAGTCCCTGGAAGCGCTCCCAGCCGCCGGCGACGTCGACAAAGCGGTGGTACTTCATCTCCGACCAGCTGGCGCGCTCGGCCTCGGTCGGGGCAGGACGGTCGAGCCAGCGCTCGGTGAGAAAGCCGCCGGCGAGCACCCCGTAGGCGAGCAGCTGCACTCCGTGAGCTCGACAGAAGGCCGACATCCGCCCCGCGGCCCGGCGGTCGAGCAGGGAAAACGCCACCTGATTGGAGACCAGCCGGATCCCGCTGGTCACCGCCACCCGGAGATGGGCGGTGTCGAGGTTCACCGCCCCGAGGTGGCCGACGAGCCCCTCGGCACGGAGCTCGTCGAGGAAGAACAGCGCGTCCAGCCACGAGGGATCCGAGAACCGCCAGGCATGGAACTGCAGCAGCTCGAGGCGCTCACGCCGCAGCAGCCGGAGCGCGCGCGTCACCGCCGACCGCACTGCCTCTCGGGAGATCGGCCCGGGTTCGGGAACCCACTTGGTCAGCAGCTCCGCCCGGCCACCGTTCGCCACGAAGCGGCCGGCGATCTCCTCTGCCGACCCGTAGTGGTCCGCCATGTCGAAGGCGGTGAAGCCCGCCTGCACGTACGGGCCCATCGCCCGCGCCGCGGCGTCGAGGTCGAGCGGATGGCCACCGCGCTCCATGTCCGCGACCTGCCAGAGCCCGGTCACCAGGCGGCAGATGTCCAGGTCGGGAGCGAGCCGGCGTCGGTCGGGGCGCGGGATGCTGGCCATGGGTCTGTTCTCTACTCCGGAGGCAGCGCGGCGAAGAGGGCCTGGACGTTGACCCCACGCCGGCGGAGCCCCCGCAGCTCGCGCCAGTAGACGGCCGAGCCCACGGCCATCACCCCGAGCCACAGCGGCGTGCTGCGCAGGTACCAGGGAACGCTCGAGGCACCGAGGTCGCGCGCGGTGTGAACCGCCAGGAGGCCTCCGAGCAGGACGACCCCGGCGATCCCCACCGCCCTCTGGGCCACGGGCGAGCGCAGCACCCGGATCTCGCGCGCCAGCGCGGGGTTCCGCCCGGGCAACGCCAGGACCGAACCGCACATCAGCAGGAAGTTCACCAGCATCGAGGTGACCAGGATGTCCACCCCGAGGAAGAAGTCACCCGCCAGGTGGCAACCGACGATGCCGGCCGAGGCGACGGTGGCGCTCGCCACGATGGCCACCCGCGGGGTGTGGAAGCGCGGGTGCACCGAGGCGACGACCCGGGGGACGATGCCGTCCTCGGCCCAGGCGAACATCAGGCGCGACACGCCGAGCAGCATCGCCGGGAGGTCCTTCACCAGCGCCACCGCGGCCCCCGCCACCACGGCCACCCGCAGCGCCGTCGGAAGCCGCGCGCCCAGGAGCGCCGCGGCCGAGGTGTCGTGGCGGAGGGCCTCGTCCCGGACCGTGGTCCACGGGACCGCGTGGTACACCGCCGCGGCGAACAGCGCGTAGAAGACGGCGACGACCCCGATCGCCAGGCCGATGGCCATGGGAAGCGTCCGGGATGGATCCCGGGCCTCGCCTCCGGCCTGGGCGATGGCGTCGAACCCGATGAAGCTCGAGAAGAGCAGCGCGGCCGCAGTGGCGATCGACCCGGGAGAGGCCGGCGGAGAGACGCTCGGGGACGCCGGCGCCACGGGTGGGCCGAGCACGAATCCGGCGACGATCACCACCGCGCCGAGCAGGAAGGTCAGCCCGAGCAAGGGCAGGAGCACCCGCTGGTAGGTCTGCAGCCCGCGGAGGTTCACCGCCACGAAGCACCACAGCACGGCGAGGGGGAGGAAGAGCCGCAGCACGGGCCAGTCGAGCCAGCCCGCGATCTCGACCGCGCCCGCGGCGAGCGCCACGTCGCGCACGAACGCCGTGAGCAGGTAGCTCACCACCCCGATCGCCACGCAGAGGGAGAACCACTGCGAGAAGCTGGCGATGAAGCCGAGGTACGGGCTCAGCCCGCGGCTGGCGTACACGTAGCTCCCCCCGGCCCGGGGCATCGCCGAGGCGAGAATCGCGTACGCCAGGCCTGCCAGCACCGCCGGGACGGCCGCGAGGAGGTAGGCCAGCAGCACCCCGGAGCCGATGCCCGGGACATGGCGCTGGATCATGAAGGGCACCACGTAGATGCCCGCCCCCACCATCGAGGCGATCCCGGTCGCGGTGAGACCGACCAGGCCGATGCTCCGCACCAATCTCGCGCTTGCCAAGGCCGGCTCCGGACCTGAGCATTCGAGGGATGCCCTGCGCAAGGACACGCCTCGCCCTGCTGCTGCTCGCCGCGGCCGGCTCCGCGCTCGCCGCCGAGCCTCCGCTGGTGCTCACCCTGGAGCGAATCGTCTCCAGGCGCCCTGCCCTCTTCGGCACCGCGCCCGCCGCGCCCACCTGGTCGCCCGACGGGAAGCTCCTCGCCTTTCTCTGGAACGAGAAGGCCATGCCCGAGCGTGAGATCTGGGTCGTGGACCGGGACGGCACCCGCGCCCGCCGGCTCACCGGGGCGCGCGCGCCGGGCGGCGTCTCCGAGCTGGCCTGGCTTCCCGGAGGGCGCCTGCTGTACCTCGAGGCGGGCGAGCTGCGGCGCATCGCCGCGAACGGTGGCCAGCCCGAGGTGCTCGCCCCGGCGGGCGGGGAGCGGAGCAACCTCTCGGTCTCGCCCGACGGCCGGACCGCCGCCTGGGTCGAGGACGGAGACCTCTGGCTGCTCCCGGTCGCCGGCGGCAAGCCCGTCAGGGCCACCGAGTTCGCGGTGAAGCCCATCGGCAAGGTGGGCGGCGTCTACGACCGGCCCGACGTCGAGCTCGGCCGTGCCGCGTGGGACGAGGGGCTCGCCCCGGCCTGGTCAGCGGACGGGAGGTTCCTCGCCCTCCAGTCCGTGGACCGCCGCCACGTCCACGCCTTCCCCATCCCCGACTACCTCACTCCGGAGGCCACGCTGGACCACGTCCGGCGCGGCGCGCCCGGCGAGGTGAACGACCTGCGGACGGTGGCGGTGGTGGAGATCCCCACCCGGAAGCCGCGGCTGCTGGCGCTCCCCGAGCCGACCCGCTGGCACATCGTCGGCCTCGCCTTCTCTCCTGCGGGCCAGCTGCTGGTGGATCGAGAGACGGACGACTCGATCGACCGCGCGCTGCACCTGGTCGATCCGGCGAGCGGCGCGCTCACCGAGGTGTGGACCGACCACCGGCCGTCGCGCATCTACAACCACGTCGCCTCGGCCTGGCACCCGGACGGCAAGCGCATCCTCCTCACCGGTGACCTGGACGAGTGGTACCGGCTGTACACCCTCACCCCCGGATCAGGTGAGCTGCAGCCGCTCACCTCCGGGCCGCACGACGTCCTCGGGCCCGCCATCGCGCCCCCCGGAGCGAGCGCCATCCACTATGTCTCGAACGACCCGAGCCCCGCGGAGCGCCAGGTGTGGCGCATCCCGGCGGCCGGCGGGACGCCCACCCGGGTCAGCCCCCTGCCGGGCACGAACGTGCCCTTCGTCTCCCCGGACGGCACCAGGGTGGCCTTCCTGCACAGCGACGACAGCGCGCCCAGGGAGCTGTACATCGGCCCGCGTCGCATCACCCACTCTCCCCCGCCCGAGTTCGACCGCGTCCGGTGGGGCCGGGTCGAGTACCGCACCTTCCCCAGCACCACCGCCGGCGTGCCGCTGCACGTCCGCATCGTCGTCCCGGCGGACCTGGACCCGAAGCGGAGGTACCCGGTGCTCTTCGGCCCGGTCTACAGCAACACCGTCCGCAACCGGTGGGACGCCCACTTCGGCGGGCTGATGCAGCTGCTGGTCGAGCACGGCTACGTCCTGGTTCAGGTCGACTCGCGGGGGAGCACCGGGTACGGCCGGGCGTTCCGCGAGAAGTTCCTCTTCGAGTGGGGGCGCTCGGACCTGGACGACTATCAGGACGCGGTCGCCGGGATGAAGTCGCTGAGCTTCGTCGACCCCGGTCGCATCGGCATCTTCGGGAGTAGCTACGGCGGGCTGCTGACCGTCTTCTCGCTCTTCAAGAAGCCGGGACTGTTCCAGGCCGGGGTGGCAGGAGCGCCGGCGACCGACCCGCGCTACTACGGGAGCGACGACGTGGCCATCACCCGGACTCCGGCCACGCACCCCGAGGTCTTCGACCGGGGACGCGCCGCGCCCTACGTCGCCGGCCTCCGGGACCCGCTGCTGATCATCCACGGCATGGCCGACGACGTGGTCCCCTTCCAGACCTCGGTGATGCTCGCCCAGGCGTTGGTGAAGGCGCACAAGCGATTCGAGCTCGCCTTCACTCCCACGGCCACGCACGCCTGGACGGCTCGCGAGGACGACGCGCTCTACCTCTACGGGCGGCTGGTGGACTTCTTCGAGCGGTGGATTCCGCCCGGGCCCCGAGACGCCCCCACTCCGCGACCCGACGCAGGTACGCCGGCCGCGCGCTGAGCCGAGGAGGAGCCACCATGCTGAGACTCGACGATCCGCGCTGGAAGACGCTCGAGGGTGGATACCGTGTTCCGTACGATGCCTCCGTCCCGCTCGGTCGTCTCGAACGCGGAGAAGACGTCTGGAAGGAGCTCTGGCAAGAGCTTCACCACCAGGGCGACGTCGGCGAGGCCTCCTACGCGGCGGTGCCGCATCTCGTCCGGATCGCCTCCGCTCGCGTCGCGCGCGACTGGAATCCGTACGCGCTGGCGTCGCTCATCGAGATCGAGCGGCACCGGAGCCGGAACCCACCGCTCCCTTCATGGCTGGCCGGCTCCTATGCCGCAGCGTGGGAGCAACTCCTTTCGCTCGGGCTCGGCGACGTCCTCGTCGTGAAGGACTTGGAGACGTTTCGCAGCATCCTCGGCGCGCTTGCCCTGGCGCGAGGTCAGCTGAAGCTCGGGGCGTGGATCGAGGACGGCGACGAGGACACGATCGATCACGACCTCGAGGAACGACGCGCCTGGTCGGACGAGTTCGTCTCCCGGTAGACCACGCCTTCGCGGACGCCCGGGCGAGCCGTCAGCGCTTCCGGAGCCGCTTCCGGTTCGCCGCGGTCCGGCGCGAGGCACGGAAGCGCGCGGCCACGCGCGGGACGCAGGCGATGACCGCGGTGCAGATCATCGCGGTGATCGCCGCGAGGGCGGCCGCGCGCTGCAGGTGGAGGATGCGCGACACGGACAGTGCCGCGAGGACCTGGGGCAAGACAAGAGCGAGCAAGGAGGGCGCCTAGCCTAACAGCGGCCGCCTGACCCCGCGCTCGTACCGCGGGACAAGGGGCAGGCGGCCCAGCTGCGAGTCATCAGACGTGTTCCGACGCCCCGCTCCCCTCGGCTGCAGAGTCGCTGGCCGGCTGCACCTGCTCGGACGGTTCGCCCCCGACGCCTCCGACGCCCTCGTGGTCCGGCGGCTCGGGCATCGGTTCCGGCGGCGGCGCGGGCGGGAGCGCCTCGAGCCGGTCGGCCTCGGCATCCTCCCCGGCGCGCCGGAAGAGGCGGATGGCCTCGTTCCTGTTGCCCAGCTCCTCCGCCAGACGGGCGCCCTTGCCGAACTGACCGGCCTTCTCCAGCAGCGGGAAGGCCTTGTCCTTCCGGCCCGCGGCCTCCCAGGCCTCGGCCGCGTCGGCCGGACGCTCGAGCAGCTCGAGCCACCGGGCCCGGGCCATCGACTTGGACTCCTCGGTCGCCCGCTGCAGCTCCCGCTCGCCGAGCGCCTTCGCCTCGGCGTTCAGCCCCAGCTGGTGCATGAAGCGGAACGCCTTCGGTGGCGGCAGCGGCTCGAGCAGCTTCGCCGCCTGCTCGCGCCGGCGGGCCTGCACCATCAGCAGCGCCGCGCCGAGGCGGTCACCACGCTCCACCAGCCGGTCCACCTCGAGTGTCCGCACCCGGTCCACCGAGGCCATGTCGCGGGCGCGCTCGTACGCCTTCCGCGCCGCGCTCAGCTTGCCGGCGCGCTCCCAGGCAAGCCCCGCCTGATCGAACTGCTGGGCCCGCTCGTAGAGTTTCGCCACCTCGTCGAAGCGGCCGGACTTCACGTGCAGCTCCATCAGGAGCTCCCAGGCCTCCCCCTTCTCGAGGAGGGTCTGGGCCTCGCCGGGCGGAAGCTGCGTCGCCAGCCGTCGACCGGCGTCCATGTCCTTGCCGGCGACCGCTGCCCGGAGCGCCGAGCGCAGATCCCCCCCGGCCTCGAAGAGGCGGGCCGCGTCCAGGAACGAGCCGTGCTTGTCGTGCAGGCGCGCGGCGTCGCGGGTCCGGCCGCGCGACTCGAGGAAGTCTGCCTGGCCCTTCCAGTCCCCGGCCAGCTCGGGCGGGACTTCCAGGACTCCACCGCGGGGCACACCGGCCACCCGCTCGACCCGCGGCACGCGCTCGGGACGTCCGGGCCGCTCGCGTCGCTCGCGCCGCTCGCCACGCTCCGGACGCTCACGGCCGCCCCGGCGTCCGCCGGCGCCGCGCTCGCCGCCGGCTGGCTCGGAGGCCACCGGTCCCGATGGGGCCTGGAGCTCCTCCGCACCGGGCCGGCGCCCGGCGGCGGCGAAGGCGGTATCCGCCCGCTCCTGCTCGCCGACGGCCGCCCAGGCCAGCCCCACCCGGAACAGCACCTCTGCGTACGCCCGCGCCGGGGTCACCACCGCGGCCGGCGTGGTGGAGGGCGTGCCCTCGCTGGCGCCGCTGCTTGCCTCCGCGGGAGCAGCCGGGGCAGGAGCCGACTCGGCCCCGGCGTCGGCCATCGCGGCCTCCTCCGCCACCGGCTCCGGGGGAACGGTCGTGGCCGCGGCCTGCTCGGCCTCGCCCGGCACGGTGACCGGACCGGCGCTCGCCTCGGGGGCGGCGGGCGCCTCCGGGTCGGGCGCGGGTCTCGCCTGGCGCGCCACCCGGGAGAGCGTGGTGATGAGCCGCCCTCGGGTGTCCATGTCCAGATCCTGAAGGGAGCGGGCGCGCGCCTGCCGGAGCGCCTTCACCACCGAGTCGAGCGGCTGGATCTGCGCCGCGAAGTCACCCCTGGCAAGCGCCTTCTCCAGCACCGAGAGCTCGGGGACCACGCGTCCGCCGGTGCCTCCGAGGCCGCCCTCGCGACGGCGATCGCCCCGGTCGCGGCCGCCACGGCCGCCCGGTCCACCTCGGTCACCGCGACCGCCGCCCCGTCCTGCGGGTCCCTCGCCGCGGCGCCCCTGCCCCGGGCGCCCAGGTCCCTGTCCACTGTCCACTGCCACGGCTGCCCTCGCTAGAAGGCGTAGCGCAGGTTCGGCGTGATGGCGAAGCCGAACGACTTCGGCTTCAACAGGTACGAACCCACGATTTCCACGCCCACCGAAAAGTGTCGAAGGCGCGTGTAGTACTGCAACCCGGGTCCGCCGAACACAAGAATGCTTCCGTAGCTGTCGGTAGGGTCGGAGGCGAACAGGGCGTTGGGCTTGAGGAGCGCGAAGCCCCCTCCTGCCTTGAGGTACAGCCAGGTTCGCTGGACGCCCTGACTGTCCGCGAACCCGAGGAAGTTCCACCGCACCGCCAGTCCGGTGGCGATGCTCGAGAAGTCACCCGAGGCGGTCCCGCTGGAGTTCCCGACGTAGTCGGCATTCGCGGAGAAGGTGTTCCCGGCGAAGAAGATGCTCAGCGACACCACCCGGCCGATGTCGTAGCCCACCTCGAGCCGGAGCGTCGCCCCGGAGGTGAACGGGCGGTTGCCCCCGGTCGGCGCCGGCGCGGCGGTCATGAAGGCCGGGCCGATGTCCAGCCCGAAGAAGACACCGCGCTCGATCTCGTCCACCGGCGGCTCGGTGGAGGCGAGGATCGGCGCCGCGGCCTGTGCCCGGAGCGGGCCGGCCCACAGCGAGGTGAGGACCACCACCATCCCCAGGAGGGAGCGGTTCATGTAGGCGTCATTCCCCTGCTTGCTTGAACACGAACGGGTAGGTCACCACCGCCACGCCGCCACCCTTTGGCTTGGGGAAGATCCAGGTCAGCACGCGGCCGGCGATGCACCGGTCGAGATCGGGCGTGTTGGTGGTGGAGCTCACCACGTTGGACGAGGCCACCGTCCCGGCCTCGGTGATGATCCACCGAATCGACACCTTGCCGGTGAGCTTCGGGTTCCGGGTGAGCGCGTTGTCGTAGCAGTACTTCAGCTGGTCGTGGTGGCTGCGGACGACGCGGCGGATGAGCTCCGGGTCCATCGAGCCCTGCACCTCGGGGTCGGACTGGGTGATGGAGATGTCGGCGCTGGTCTTCTTCCCCATGCCGATGCCCGTTCCGTACTTGCCCTCGCCGCCCGCCACGCCACGCGTGCCCACCGCGCCGATGCCGATGGTGTTGCCCGTGCCCCCGCCGCCGCCCCCGCTGCCCTTGAGGCCCATGCCCAGCACGCCGCCGGCGTCACCGACGGTCGAGCCGGTCATGTGGCCCATGGCCGCCTGGAGGCTTCCGCCCAGGCCCGCCCGGCCGAAGAGGGTGGCGATGCCCGCGTTGCCCTTGCCTCCGAAGATCCGCTGGGCGATGAGCCGCGCCTGGTCCTTGCTGTTGGGGTCGATGGCCTTCGGGGAGGCCTTGGCGTCGCGGTTGGGCGCGTTCTTCTTGCCCATCTGGCCCTCGGTGCCCTGGAAGGCGGCGGGCGCCTCGCCCTTCTCCTTGGCCTTGTTCAGCTGCTCGATGAACGGGTTCTTCTGCATCTCCGGCGGCTTCACCAGCAGCTTGGTGAGGACCGCGGTGTTGCCCGAGAGCTCGTCGGTGAACTCCTCGCCCGAGGCCGCCCGGGTGACCGCCGCCACCACCAGCAGCCCGGCGAAGAAGAACACCAGGAGAAAGATGTTGAGCGCGGTCCAGTCCAGCCGCTCGGTGAGTGGCACCAGGACTTTCGGTGGCACCGGCTGGAAGCAGAGGTCCACCACCACCCCGCCCACGTCCACCAGCACGATGTCGTCCGGCTCCAGGGCGATGTTGTAGGCGTCGTCCTCGCGGGTCGCGATCCCCGACTCGATGGCCTGCAGGAGGGTGACGATGCGCCCCTTCCGCTCCAGCTCGCCGGTCATCTGGCCGGTGATGCGGAGGGTGAAGCCACCGGCGCCGTCGGCGCTCACCAGCACGAACGACGGCGCGCCGAGCCGCTGGTCGCCGACGGTGAAATCCACCCCGGCGGCACTGCCGATCTTGAACTCGCCCTTGTGCTTGGGGCCCAGGAGCTGCTCGGCGAGGATCTGATCGCCCCAGCGAAAGCGGAGCTCGAGCCCCAGCGGGCCGGCGCCCTTGCGGCGCAGCGGGCGCTCCCGGGCGTCGAGGCGGGGCCAGGCCTCCTCGGGGGCGGCGGCGCGCGGAGCCACCGGGGCGCGGGCGACGACCGGCGCCGGGGAGGGGGCGACGGGAGCGCGGGCGACGGGTGCCGCGACCGGCGCGGGGGCCGCCGCCGGAGTGAGGGGAGCGATGGCCGGGGCGACGCTCGCCACCGGGACCGCGCGGGCCGCCCCGGAGAGTGCGGCGGCCGGGGACAGGCCGTTGCCGTTGGCGCGCGCCGGCACCGACGAGGAGGCCGGGGTCTGGGCGGCGGCGGCGAGCGCGGCCGCGGCCTTCGCCGTCGCCCCGTCCTCGACCTTGATCAGCGTGTTGCCAACCCGGATCTCGTCACCGAAGGAGAGAACGCCCTTGCTCACCCGCCGGCCGTTGACCCAGGTGCCCTCCACGCTGCCCATGTCGATGATCGACAGCTTGCCGTCGGGGGCAACCTCGATCACCGAGTGGATCCGGCTGACCTTGTCGTCGTCGAGGCAGAGGTGCGCCGAGGCGAGCCGACCGATCTTGATGATGTCGCGGTCGTAGTCCTTGGCCGCGACCATCGCGTCGCCCTTGAAGACCTTGAGTGTGAGGGGCACGGACACGGTTCCTGGTCGCTCTCTGGTCGAAGACTACAGCTCGTCCACCGACTGCATCACCTTGTCGCGGTACTCCTCGCGGATCCGGATGAGGTTGGAGTGCGGCACCCTCTTCAGGGCCTCGACGTACTCGCCGTCGGGACGGCTGAGGTCCCCCTCGATGGTGTCCTCCTCGAAGCTGAACTCGCTCCGCTTCTGCGCCTTGGCCGCCGCGGCCTCCGCCGAGCTTGCCGCCTTGTCCTGCGCGGCCGCGATCCACGGCACGAGAGCCACGATCAACATCCACACTCGCATGACGCGTCCAACCCCCGAAGTGCTCCCCGACCCGGGGAGACCCGCCTGCTTTCAATCTACATCGAATGGCGGAGGCCACACCAAACCCCGACCTGCCTCCCATCCCCTCGGACCGACCACACAGGCCTACAGCTTGTCCGGTGCGTCCTTTCCGGTGTCCGCGGCCGTGCCCTTCGCCGGCGCTCCCTTCGCAGCCCGGTCCTCGGCGTCCTTGAGCCGCTGCTGCTGGAGCTTCTGCGCCTGCTCCAGCGTCTTGGCCTGCTGATCCTGCGCGCGGGCCTGCGACTTGGCCGCCACCAGCGCCTCCGCCTCGCGCCGGAGGGCGAACACCGGCGCATCGTTGGGGAGCGCCGACTCGCCGCCCGACAGCGAGACGTATTGCTTGTAGAGCTCGAGCGACTTCTCCGGCGCGTCCTTGTACCGCTGCATCACGATGCCCCGGTTCAGGTAGACGGCGGCGAGGCGGGGCTGCAGCTTCTCCGCCGCCTCGTACTCGGCCAGCGCCTTGTCCGGCTGCCCCAGCCCGCGGTAGGCCACCCCCAGGTCGAGGTGGACCTCGGCGGTGCCGCCCCCGTCGGCCACCGCCCGTGACAGGTGCTTCTCGGCGGCGGCGAAGTCCTCGTCCCGGAGCGCGAGCCGGGCCAGCGCCAGCCGGGCCGGCACGAAGGTCGGGCTCGCCTCCAGCGCCTTCTGGTACTGGGCCGCCGCCTTGTCCACCGCGCCCTTGGCCAGCTGGGTGTCGCCGATGGCGAGGTAGAGGTCGGGATCGGTGGTGGAGATCTTCAGCGCCCGGACCCCGACCAGCTCGGCCATCGCGAACTGCTTCCGGTCGAGGTTGCTCCGGAGCAGCGTCTTGTAGGCGTCGAGGTTCTTTGGATCGCGGATCAGCGCCTGCCGAGCGAACTCCTGGGCCCGGTCGTGGTCGCCCGACATCCGGTAGAGCTCGGCCAGCTGCGAGCGGCTCTCGGCGTCGTCGGCGAAGGCACGGGCGACGTCGTTCCACTGGGCGATGGCCGAGGGCAGATCGCCCTGGGCCCGGGTGAGCCGGGCCAGGCCCTCGGCGGCGGGCTTGAGCGAGGGCTTCTTCTGCAACGCCGAGCGGTAGCTGGCGTACGCCTGCTCCCGCTTCCCCTGGCGCTCGGCGAGGACGCCCAGGTTGTAGTCGGCCTCGGCGAAGGTCGGGTCGGCCTGGCGGACCGCCTCGAACCGCCGCTCGAGCGCCGCGTCGTCCCCGGCTCCGGACTTGGCCTGGGCCTCGGCGGCCTTGGTGGCGTCCTCGAACAGCAGCATCGCCCGGGTGTTGGGGGTGGATGCAGCGGAGGTGCTCACCGCCGGAGCGGTGACCGGGGGCGCCTTCTCCGCCGGGGCGCTGGTGGCGCAGGCGGTGGCGAGCAGCGCGGCGCAGGCGGTGGCGACGAGGCGGCGCGAGGAGCTGACGGTCATGGCGCTCACTGGCGGAGGTCCTCCGGCTCGGCGTCGGCGGCGGGCTTCTTCGGCTGGGTCGCGCTCGCCGGCACCACCTCGGAACCGCGCCCGTCCGCCGGGCGCTGGCCGGGCCGGAGGTCGCTGGTGTCGTCCTGGCGGCCGTTGCCCGAAGCCTGGGGCTCACGGGTCACCACCGGGCGGCCGGGCGGCAGCCCGGCGCTGGTCCCCTTCAGCACCACCCCGGGAACCACCGGCTGCACCTGGGTGAGGATCTGCGGCGGAGGCGGCTGCACCCCGCGGTCTTGCCGCGGGTTGGCCAGCTCCTCGAGCAGCAGCGGATACTGCGCCGGGCGGTAGGTGGTGCGCAGCGCCTGGAGGCTCCTGGTGGCGCAGTCGCTCCGGATGCCCAGCTCGCGGCTCTTGGCCACCGCGGCGGCGAAGTGGTCCGCGGCCTTCTCCCGGATGGGCTGGGCCTGCTGCTCGAGCTGGTTCTTCAGCTCCTCCTGGGCTTCCGGCGGGAGCGAGCGGAGCATCGGGGCGTTGGCCACCGAGTCGGCCATGTTCTCGTAGGCCAGGCCGATCTTGCGCAGCGAGCAGATGGCCGGCTCGGCGGCACCGAAGGCCACGGTGTTGGTGTAGAGACGGTTGATCTCGTCCAGCGACTTGCCCTTCTGCTTGATGCTGTCGCGGAACTCCTTCACCGGATCCGGGCCCTTGCCCCAGTGGAGCTTCTGCCGGGCGTAGTACTGGAATTGCTCCTCGTTCTTGGCGTAGGTGGCGCGCGCCACGGCCTCCTTGGCCGCAGGCTCGAGGGCGTCCTTCTGACGCCGGTAGAGCTTGTCGTAGTAGTCGAGGATCAGCTTCTGGCGGCGGGCGACCGCCCTCGGATTCTTCAGCTTCTGCTCCTCGATCAGGAGGATGCGGGCCTGGGCGGCGAGGTACTTGTTCGGGTCGCGCTCCTGGTCACGCGCCCGCTGCTCGAGGAAGGCCACCGCCTTCCCGTGCTGGTTCATCCGCTCGTACAGGTCGGCGATGGAGAGCGCGACCGTCTCCGAGTCCTTGGCCGCCGGCCAGATCTCGAGGTACCGCTCGCGGTCCTTGAGGGCCTGCCGGAGCTGACCGAGCCCCTCGCGGTAGACGCCGGCGTTGAACAGGGCGATCTGCGCCTTCGACTCCTCCCAGACTGGCCCCTCCTTCTTCGGCTCCTCCGGGGCCGCCTTGGCCTGCTTGCCCTTCTTCTTTCCCCCCTTCTTCGACTTGTCGGCCGGAACCAGCTGCTTCTCGAAGCCATTGACGTACAGCTCGTAGGCCTCGGCGGCGTGCTCGAAGTCGGCGATCGCCTCGTAGCCCTCGGCGTTGGCCAGCTGCGAGGCAGGGACCAGCGGGCTGTGCGGGTAGTTGCGGAAGAGCAGCTCCCGGGCGCCGAGCGCCTTCTCCAGCATGTGCGCCCGGTAGAAATCGGTCGAGGCGTTGTAGAGCGCCTTGTCGGCGATCTGGGTCCGGGGGAAGTCCTTCACGAAGTCCAGGTAGGCCTGGGCCGCGGCGGCGTACTCCTTCTTCTCCTCGAGCTGGCTCACCAGCTTGAAGCTCGACTGCTCGATGACCTTCGCCAGGTCATCCTTGAACTTGCCGGTGGCGAGCTTGTCGTTGGCGTAGAAGCGCCGGGCCCACTCGTTGACCTTCTTGTAGTCGCCGAGGGCGTTGTAGGAGTCGAGGACCAGGTTGGCGGCGATCTCCCCGGCGCGGTCCCCGTTGTCGAACTTGTGGTCCGGCGCGGTGAGGGCGATCTCGCTGAAGCGGAACACCGCCTCGTCGTAGCGGTGGTGGTCGTAATAGAGCTTCGCCGCCTTGTATTCGACCTCGACCCGCTTCTCACCCCTGGGCAGGTACTTGAGGTAGCGCTCGCAGGCGTCGATCAAGATCTTGCGTTGCGGGGCGAGCGGCACCACCGTCTTGAGGTCGGCGCCGCTGGGAGGCTTGATCTCGCCCTTCTGCTCGGCGCGGCGCACCACCTCGTCGGCGGCGTAGACCGCATTGAACGCCGCGTTGGGCAACCACTTCCCGGGCTTCTGCTTGGCGTCGATCGCCTTGCCGTCCTGGACGACCACCTGGGTGTACTGCTGCTCGGCCTCGGCGTACTTGCGGAGGTAGTCGTTGAGGAGCTCGCCCCAGTAGAAGCGCAGGTCGTACGACTTCTTGTTGTCCGGGAAGAGCACCAGGTAGTCGGCGTAGACCTCGTTGGCGTACTCGAAGGTGTCGTCGTCGCGGGTCTTCCGGCCCTCGATGTGCCAGTTGACCGCGATGTTGGAGAGCGTGCGCTCGGACAGGTCCTTGGCCGAGCTCATCGCCTTCCGGTCGGCGTCGGTCTTGACGTTGCCGGAGCTCTCGACGTCGCCGATGACCTTCACCAGCTTCCGGATCTGGGCCACGGTCTGCTTCTTGTCGCCGGCGCGGAGCACGCAGTCGACGATGCGGCTCTGCCAGCCCGGCGTCTTGGCGATGAGCGGCTTCTCCTTGATCAGGAAGCTGTAGGCCAGCGCCGCCTCCCGGTCCTTGCCCGCGTCGTAATAGAGGCTGGCCAGCAGCTCCATCATCCCGAACCGATCGTCGGGGTTGCTGGCCACGGTGCTGAAGTTCTCCTTGGCCTGCTGCGGGAGCAGCCCGGCCCGCTCGTAGGCGCGGACGTAGTCGGCGCGCGCCTCGCGGATCAGGGTGTTCTTCCCCTTGGTGCCGCCCTGCTTCTCCAGCGCCGAGGCGCCGGTGAACTCACCGTAGAGGACGGTGGCCTTGAAGAGGTCCATCGCCCGCGCGTAGTCGGTGAGGTTGAAGTGGCACCACCCCTGCTTGTAGAGCGCGAATCCGTAGATCGAGCTCTCCGGGTAGTTGGCCGCCGACTTGTACGCCTCGAGCGCCTTGAGCAACCAGTCGCGGCGCCCCTTGCTGTTGTTGAAGTAGTACTCGCCGAAGGCCAGGTAGGCGTCGGGCACGAAGCGCGACTTCGGGTAGTCCTTGACCAGCTTCCCGTAGGCGATGAGGGCCTTCTTCTCCTCGTTCAGGTCCATCAGGTTGTGGGCGAGGAAGAAGAGCACCTCGTCGGTGCGCGGGTAGTCGCGGTACTTCTGGACGATCTGGGTGTACTGGTTGACGGCCAGCTTGGCGTTGGCGTCGCGCTGGACCATCAGCGCCGTCTTCTCCTTCTTGGCTTTTTCCTGGAGCGCCACATCCTTGGTCGCCAGGCCGCGGATGAGATCGTCGTCCTTCCGGTTCGCCTGGAAGAAGTAGTCGCGCGACTCCTCGAAGTAGAGCTCGCCGAGGCGGAAGAGGAGGTCGGGGGTCTCCTTCGAGTCGCCCGACAGCTCGATGATCCGCTGGAGCGAGTCGATCTGGCTCCGGCGCTTGTCCGAGATCTGCCGCTCCACGCCGAGCTGGAACTGGTCGTACTCGAGCGGGGCCCCGCCGGTGTCCTCCTTCTTCCGGGTGATGTCCCCGGCGAGTGAGGCGTCGAGCGTCGTCTCGGCCTTCTTTCCGAGCGTTTGCTCCCGCGGCGCACGAGCGGTGTCGGCCGCATGCGCGAACATGGGAACCGTCAGCAGAAGAGCGAGGGAGCGTCGCATGTGGATGTGGACTCCGGACCCTTGTGCCCAGGCGCCTTGGCCGGTGGTCGGGCGAACGGGCAAGCCATTGATCGTGTTGGGAATTTCTTCGGAGTTGCAGCGCCATCATCCTCAACCTCCCGACGGGAGGTCAACCGGCCCCACCCCTCGGCTGGCTGCCTGCTGCCATGGAGGTGGGGAATGAGTCTTCTTCCGCCCACCTCGAGCTTCGCCGAGCGGGTGGAGGTGCTCTTCGCCGTGGTGCGCGGGCGCGGGCTGGCCCTCGGCGCCCTGGACCGCGAGCTGCTGGGGCGGTGGTCCGACTCGGGAGTCCCGCTCGAGGTGGTCGCACGTGGGCTGCTTCGCGCAGCGGAGCGGGCGCGCTGGAACGGGCCTTTGGGCGCGGCGCCCCGGTCGCTGCGCGCGTGCCGTCCGGAAGTGGACGCAGAGATCGAGGCCTGGAAGCTGCGCAGCGTCGGCGCCGGAAAGGCCGATGGTGTCTGAAACCGGTGGGCTTCCTGTGGGTGTCGTGTGCGCGGTCGTGGATTCGCTCCCCGGCCGCGCCCGCGGCGCGCCGAGCAACGCGCGACTGCGGAGGATTCCGCTCGCAGTGCCCGTCGCGAAAAAGATCGATCGCCCGGAGCCGGAACGCATGTCCATCTTGCGCAGCCGGCACCCGCAGATGGTACACGACGCGGTTCCTCTGTCCCGGGTTCTGCGCGGCAGCTCGCCCCGCACCTCGGGACGTCGCGACTGAGGCCACACGACGACATGGAAGCCCTCGCCAACACCTCCAGCTGTCCCGAGTGCCGCGGCGACGGGTACCGGGTCGAGGCCGAGGTCCAGGCCGGACCGGGCGATGGCGAGGGACGACGGGCGCGGGCCGTGGCCCGGGTGTGCAGCTGCCGCCAGCGGTGCCCGCACTGCGCGGGACGCGGCTTCGTCTACACCTCGCGGCAGGCCGAGTTCAGCAAGAAGGTCGGCGTGCGGAGCTATGAGGCGCTGGCCCCCTGCCTCTGCCGGCTCCTGGCGCAGCGGGTGGCGGCGTTCGCCCAGGTGGGCATTCCCGCCCACCACGCGACCAGCAGCTTCACCACCTTCCGCGCCAAGGGAGACGACCAGGAGAAGACCGCCGCGCTGGAGCAGGCGCTCGGAGTGGCCCGGGCAATGGCGCAGGAGTGGCGGCGAGACCGGCCGGCGCGTGGCTTCGTCCTCGCCGGCCGGGTGGGCTCGGGGAAGACCCATCTGCTCTCGGCGACCTTGCGCCACCTGGTGCTCGAGCGCGGCGCCTCGGCGCAGTACCGGGAGATCTCGCTGCTCTTCGCCGACATTCGCCGCGGGTTCAACGCCGGGAAGAGCGGCGGGGAGATCATCGCCCGGCTGGTGGACGCCGACGTGCTGGCCATCGACGAGCTCGGCCGCGGCCGCGGCAGTCCCTTCGAGATGGAGACCCTCGACGAGCTGATCGCCCGCCGCTACAACTCGGGCCTCACCACCATCGTCGCCACCAACTTCTCGCTGGAGCGGGAGCGGGCGCCGTCCCCCGGTCCGCGCGGGTTCCAGGCCCCGGCGCAAGCGCTCGAGGACCGCGAGGAGCTGCTGGTGGAGCGCATCGGCGAGCGCATCTACAGCCGGCTCTGCGAGATGTGCGACTTCGTCTCGCTCCCCGCCCGCACCGACGACTTCCGGCGTACCAAGCAGGACGGACGCCCTACCCGGCGGCTGGTGCGACCGGCGTCGTAGTGCCGCCCGCGCCGCGCTGCGCTGCCCAGGGTCGAGTCGCCTGCGCAGTGGCGAGGGTGCTCCTCGCCGCCGCGGCGCTTCCCTTCCTCGCTGGAGCGGCATCGAGCGAGGACCGTCTGCTCGTGCTCTCGCGCCACTCCGGTGAGGTTCTGGCGGGCGAGGACTTCCCGATCCACGCACTCGAGGCACGCGGGGCGAGAGAGCTTGCCGAGACCGCGCGGATCCAGGCCGCGGCGAGCCGTCCGCCGGCGAGGAGCGGTGCAGACCTGGTGGTCCGCGTCGATGACGACCGCGTCGTGGTGAACGACCCGCGGGTGGCCGTCCCTTCGCCCGGCCGTGGGCAGTCCGCGGCCGAGGTCCAGGTGTTCGGGCTCGTCGGCCCGGAGCGGGTGAGCGTCCTGTGCTCCGGGCGCGCGGTGCGTGTCCGCGGCGACACGGTCGAGGAACTCCCGCCTGGGTGGCAGTTGCTCCGGGACACCCTCGGGACAGGGACCATCCTCTGCACCGGCGGTCCCTGGCAGGTGCGAGTCGCGGAGAGCCGGCCCCGGCCGTACGCGGGCATCTTCTCCTTCCGGCCGCTGCCCGAGCGCACGCCGGAGCCTGGCAGCACCCGGCGGCAGGCACGGGCGCGGCGCGGCTCGGAGGTCATCTTCCGCACCACGCTGTCCGCCTACGTCTCGGGCGTCATCGCCGCCGAGCACGCGGGATTGCACGGCGAGGCGGCGGTCGCGCTCGCCGAGGTCATCGCCCACGATGCGGGCGTGGAGCGCCATCCCCGACGCCCGCTCTGCGACACCACGCACTGCCAGGCCTTCCTCGGAACGGCTCCGGCCGCTCCCGAGGTCCGCAGGGCGCTCGAGCTGCCCGAGCTGCCGACGACACGGTGGCTCCCCTATTTCCGCGGCGGGAACGAGCCGTGGGAGGTGCAGCGTCCCGCGGCCGAGGTGCGCGCCGCGCTCGGCGACGCGGAGCGCTTCGGTGGCGACGGGCGGGTCCTGGAGGTGGTCCGGAGCACCGGGGTCGAGCGCGTGGGCTGCGAGCCCGTCCGCGCCGCACTGCGGCTGCCGAGCTGCCCGACCGGTGGCGTCCACCAGGGCGAGACCGTCCTGATCCGCGGACGTGGTCGTGGTCACGGGCTCGGGCTGGACGTGGAGGCGGCGCGGAGGTCGGGACTCGGCGCATCCGAGCTGCTCCGCCGCGCCTACGGGCTTCGGTGAGCGGACCATCCGGCGACCGCGCGTGTCCGCTCTGGCCTCGGGTGCCCGTGCACTCCGCACACGCCGCCGCTACCTCACCTGGGCCATGACACGCCACACCCCGGACTTCGGAATCCGGCAGGCCCGCCCGGAGGAGCTCCCCGCCCTCGGCCAGCTCGTCGCCGAGGCGTACGCCGCCCTGCCGGGGATGCCGGCACCGGCGGAGCAACCGGCCTACTACGCGATGGTCCGCGACGCGGCGGCGCGCGCTCGCAACCCGGCCATCCGCATCCTCACCGCGGTCACGCCCGAAGGCGAGCTGCTCGGAAGCGCCGATCTCATCGAGGACATGCGTCACTACGGCTCGGGCGGGACGGCCACCACCCGCGTCGATGCTGCGGGCATCCGGCTGCTCGCGGTCGCGCCGGCCGCACGCGGCCACGGCGTGGGGAAGGCGCTGACCCGTCACTGCATCGAGCGCGCACGCGCGCTGGGGCGATCCAGCCTGGTCCTGCACACCACCCGGGCGATGGAGACGGCGTGGCGGATGTACGAGCAGCTCGGGTTTCAGCGAGCGGCGGACCTGGACTTCCGGCAGGGCGCCCTCGACGTCTTCGGGTTCGAGCTGCCACTGCCTCGCTAGCGGGTGAGGCGGTGAAGCTCCCTGGCGAGCCCCGGCACGTGCGCTCCCGCCACCACGAAGGTCAGCTGGAGCGCAGAGCCGTGCAGCGCGGCCACCTCCACCCCGAGCGCCGCCGCCGCTGCCAGGCAGCGGGCCAGGAGCGCGCTGTCGGTCCCCACGCCCGGGCCGGCAAGGGTCACCGTCCCCAGCCCTGGTCGCGGGTCGGCCCCGAGGGCCCGGAGGCGCGCGTCGAACGCCTCGACCCCGTGCACGTCCTGTAGCGGGACGACCAGGAGCAGTTGCCCTGGCCCCGCTCCCATCCCGGCGACGAGGCGCAGGCGGATCTCGTGGTCGGCGAGGCTCCGGAGCACGGGTTCAAGCTGGACCTCCGGGACGACGAGCACCCGCACCTCGGTGTCGCTGGCCACGGCCCGCACCGGCGCCGGATCCGGTCCGATGCGCGATCCGGTGCCTGCACCGTGGGTGCTCCGGGCGTCGATGACGATGCCGGCGTTCCGGGCGAACTCCACCGCCTGGGCGTTGAGCACCCGCGCGCCCGCCGCGGCGAGCTCCTGCATCGTCCCGTAGTCGAGGGTCTCCAGCTTGCGCGCCTCGGGCACGACCCGCGGATCGGCGGAGAACACCCCGTCCACGTCGGAGTAGATCTCGCAGGCCTCCGCCCCGAGCGCCGCCGCCAGCGCCACCGCCGTGGTGTCGCTCCCGCCGCGGCCCAGGGTGGTCACCTCGCGATTCCGCGAGACGCCCTGGTAGCCGGCGACGATGACCACCTTTCCCCGTCCCAGCTCCTCGCGGATGCGCACCGGGCGCACCTCGACGATGCGTGCCTGGGCGTGGGTGTCGTCGGTGATGATGCCGCTCTGACTTCCAGTGAAGCTGATCGCCGGGACCCCCTGCTCGTGGAGCGCCATCGAGAGCAGGGCCATGCTGATGCGCTCGCCACAGGTCAGCAGCATGTCCAGCTCGCGGCGGGGAGGGTCCGCCGACATCTTCCTCGCCAGCGAGAGGAGCTCGTCGGTGGTGTCGCCCATGGCCGAGACCACCACCACCAGCTGGTGCCCCTCGGCCCGCCTGGCTGCCACCCGCGCCGCCACCTTGCGGATTCGCTCCACGTCTGCGACGGAGGAGCCTCCGAACTTCTGAACGATGACGCTCATGTCGTCGTTGCCGATGCACCGGGCAGGCCACGGAAAGAATCCGCCCCCGCCATGTGTTGACAGACCGGTGCCCATCCATAGTATCGCGCGCCCGCTTGCGAGGAACGACAGTCAGATGACAGCGATGATCGAGGTCACCGGGCTCAACAAGCGGTACCGCGACCGGATCGCGGTGGAGGAGCTGACGTTCAGCGTCCCGGAGGGAGAGATCCTGGGCTTCCTCGGGCCGAACGGGGCCGGCAAGTCCACCACCATGCGGATCCTCACCGGATACCTCCCCGCCTCCAGCGGGACGGTGAAGGTCGCGGGGTTCGACGTCTTCGAGGAGCCCTACGAGGTCAAACGGCGAATTGGCTATCTGCCGGAGACGCCCCCGCTCTACCCGGAGATGACGGTCCGCGGATACTTGAGGTTCGTGGCCTCCATCAAGGGGGTCCGGCGCGGCCAGATGGCCACGGAGCTGGAGCGCGTCGCCCACGCCACCGGCGTCTCCGAGGTCATGGAGCGGCTCATCCAGAACCTGTCCAAGGGGTACCGGCAGCGGGTGGGCATCGCCCAGGCCCTCCTGGGGAATCCTCCGGTGCTGATCCTCGACGAGCCCACCGAGGGCCTCGACCCGAGCCAGCGAGCCGAGATGCGCCAGCTCATCAAGGGCCTCGCCGGACAGCACACGGTCATCCTCAGCACCCACATCCTCCCCGAGGTCACCATGACCTGCGAGCGAGTGCTCATCCTCAACCAGGGACGGATGGTGGCCTTCGACGAGATCCGGAACCTCGCCCACGCACTGGGCCAGGGCGACCAGACCTCGCTCGAGGACATCTTCCTCAAGCTCACCGCCGCCGCCTGACGGAGCACGACCCGAATGCGCAACGCGCTGGCCATCGCCCGCAAGGAGCTGGGCATCTACTTCAGCACGCCGTGGGCCTACGTGGTCTTCACCGCGATGCTCGGAATCTCCTCCTTCTTCTTCGTCAACCTCCTGGCCACCTTCAAGGAGGTGCAGGGGCTC
>Ga0335084_10000187_pt1 | contig 46531 bp, 41 predicted proteins | sample Lox_Sample_44_FD_206721 | JGI IMG/M metagenome (GOLD analysis project Ga0335084, IMG submission 206721) | Soil microbial communities from Loxahatchee National Wildlife Refuge, Florida, United States - Lox_Sample_4.4 | ecosystem: Environmental > Terrestrial > Soil > Wetlands | place: USA...
CATCTTAAAATCGATACCGGGATGGGCCGGTTGGGGTTGATGGAGGGGGAGCTCGGAGCCTTCGTTGAAAGGGCCCGCGCCATCAAAAAAATCGAGATCCAGGGATTGATGTCTCATTTCGCCGATGACGAACTGACCGATTGCCGGACGGCCGAGGATCAGATCGATCGTTTCGAAGAAGCGCATCGCATGATCGAGTCCCTCGGCATAAAAATTCCCCGGCTCCACATGTCCAACAGCGCGGCGATCGTGAGTCTTGAACGCGGCTGGTTCAACCTCGTGAGACCCGGAATCGTGTTATACGGGTATGCGCCCGCATTTTCGGCCCCGGGATCGATTCCGATCAAACCGGTCATGACCCTCAAAACACGGATCATTCATTTGAAACGGGTCCCGGCCGGAACGTCGATCAGCTACGGCCGAACCTACACCACGCGCCGGGAGAGTCTGATCGCGGTCCTGCCGATCGGCTATGCCGACGGCTACAGTCGGGCCTGGTCAAACCGGGGCCAGGTATTGATCGGGGGACGACGCTTCCCGGTCGTCGGGCGGGTCTGTATGGACATGACCATGGTGGATGTTACGGACCTGCCGACCGTACAAACCGGGGCAGAAGCGGTTCTGATGGGTGCGCAGGGATCCGAGGCGCTCGGGGCCGACACGCTGGCCCGGAAGCTTGGAACCATCCCGTACGAGATCCTCTGCGCCGTCAGCCAACGGGTGCCCCGTCTTTATCGCGGCGGAGTCGATGCCTCATGAAATGGCTTGAGGTCATCGGTTTCAGGACGACGAAATTCATCGAAGAAATCGGGAATGTGGCCGTGCTTTTTCTGAGAACGGTTAAATGGGCCCTGCGTCCCCCGGTCGGATTTCGGAACATCCTGAAGCAAATGGAGGAGGTCGGCGTCCGTTCGGTTCCGGTCGTCCTGATCACGGCCGTCTCGACCGGCATGGTGCTGGCCCTCCAAAGCCACACCGGCTTCAAGCGGTTCAACGCGGAGAGCCTGGTCGGAACCGTCGTGGCGCTGTCCATGACCCGGGAGCTAGGACCGGTCCTCACGGCCTTGATCGTGGCCGGCCGCGCCGGCGCGGCCATGGCCGCCGAGCTCGGGACGATGCGGGTCACCGAGCAGATCGACGCCCTCAGCACAATGGCCACGAACCCGGTCAAATACCTGATCGTGCCGAGGCTCCTGGCCGGAATGGTGATGCTGCCGATCCTGACCATCTTCGCGGACGCCATCGGAATCGCGGGCGGTTATTTCGTGGCGGTGCAGATGTTGGACGTCAACCCGGTTGTCTATATGCGGCGCACGACCGATTATCTGGAATACGACGACATCTTCGGCGGCTTGCTCAAGGCCTTCGTATTCGGCATGATCATCGCGACGATCAGTTGTTACCAAGGATTTAATACACAGGGGGGGGCGGAGGGCGTGGGCAAGGCCACGACCGGCGCGGTCGTCATTTCCTCCATGCTGATCCTGATCTCGGACTATTTTCTGACCTCGATGCTGTTCTGACAGGGGCAACGACGTGGGCGAACCGGTCATTCAGCTTTTGGATGTCTACAAATCCTTTGGGGACAATCGCGTTCTCCAAGGAACCACGCTCACGATCGAACGCGGCGAGACGATGGTGATCATCGGCGGAAGCGGAAGCGGCAAGAGCGTCATCCTCAAGCACATCATCGGGCTGATGAAACCGGACCGCGGAATGGTGATCGTCGCCGGACAGGACCTCTCCTCCCTGAGGGAGCGGGCGTTGGACGAGCTGCGGAAGAAGTTCGGGATGCTTTTCCAGTACGCGGCGCTTTTCGATTCTCTGTCGGTATGGGAGAATGTCGGCTTTTCCCTCCGCCAGAAAACCCAAATGAAGGACGCCGAGATCCGGCGGGTCGCGACCGAAAAGCTGGCCATGGTCGGCCTCCGAGGGGTCGAAGACCGCATGCCGGCCGATCTCTCCGGCGGAATGAAAAAGCGGGTCGGTCTCGCACGCGCGCTGGCGATGGAACCTGAAATTTTATTGTATGATGAGCCCACGACCGGACTGGACCCGATCATGGCGGACGCGATCAACGAATTGATCCTCGAGATGAAGCGCCGCCTCCAGGTCACGGGGGTGGCGATTACCCACGACATGACCAGCGCGTACAAGATCGCGGACCGTATCGCGATGCTGTACCAGGGGAAAATCCAAGCCGTGGGAACGCCGGAGGAGATCAGGAACAGCGACAATCCGATCGTCCGTCAGTTTGTCACAGGGAGCTCGGTCGGGCCGATTATGACGGTGTAGGCAACGGGATCATGGAGGGGCGGTTCGCGAACCGCCCCTACGGCGAATCGGACAGCAAAACAGAAAGGACATCGTCCCTTCCATGCGATTGAGCACCGAAGCCCGGGTTGGATTGGTAGTTCTGCTCGGGGTTCTGATCTTGACCTATATGACCTTTAAGATAGGCGGATACACTTTCGGCACCCAAGCCGGCTATCGTATTATCGCGCTTTTCGACACCGTGGCGGGACTGGATACCAAATCCAAGATCCGGGTCGCCGGCGTGGAGGTCGGCCAGGTGGAAACCATCACGCTTCTGGACGGTCAGGCCAAGGTCACATTGCGGATCAATCCGGACGTCAAACTTCACCGAGGAACCGAGGCCGCCGTCCGCGCCACCGGACTCCTGGGAGATAAGTACCTCGAGCTCGTACCGGGAAAAGAAGAGGGCTACCTGAAGGACGGCGACACCATCACCCAGAGCGAACAGGTGGCCGATTTGGACCGCCTGATCAACCAGTTCAGCAGCATCGCATCCGACATCAAAACGGTCAGCGCCTCCCTCCGCGAAGCGCTCGGGACCAAGGAGGGCGAGACCTCCTTGAAGGAGATCGTGGCCAACATTCGCGAGCTCAGCCACAACCTCAACGGCACGGTGAAAGACAACCGCGAGAATTTCACCAAGGCCGTCGCCAATATCCAAGACGTCAGTTCATCCCTCAAAACGGATCTGCCCAAGCTGATGGATAGTCTCAATCGCACCTCCGAAAAACTGGAGGCGATCGCAACCAAGGTTGAGAAAGGCGAAGGGACGCTGGGCAAACTCATTCAGGACGATGGGATATACAACAAGCTGGATTCGACGCTCCAAGGGTTGAACGATATCACGCTGAAGGTCGAAAAAGGAGAGGGCACGATCGGGAAACTCTTCACCGACGAGAAAGCGTACGATCAACTCACAACGACCCTCGAAGGCGTGGGCAACGCCGTGTCCCGCATCGAACGGTTTAGGACCATCGTCGAGGGCAGCAGCGAGTATCAATTCGACTCCCATGATACCAAGGGTTATTTCACCGTCCAACTCCAACCCCGGGAGGACAAATTTTATCTTCTCCAGCTGGTGAATGATCCTCGGGGTAATTTTACAAAGACCACCACCCAGACCGGCAATAATCCACCGGTGACGACCATCAAGACCAAGACCCAGTTAAAGTTCAGCGCGGAGTTCGGACGACGGTTTTCGGACCTGGCCCTTCGGATGGGGCTGGTCGAAAACAGTCTCGGAGGGGGGGCCGATTTTTACCTCTTTAACGACGCCCTGAGATTCAGCGCCGATGCCTGGGATTTCAACAGCAACGACCCGCAGGAAAAGCATCCTCACCTCAAGGCCACCGCCCGTTACACCTTCTTCAGATATCTCTTCGTGCAAGGCGGCTACGACAATTTCCTCAACAAGAAAATCGACACCGGTTTTGTCGGCGGCGGCCTCCGTCTGGATGACGACGACCTTAAATACCTCATCGGCAGCGCCACGCTGCCGGTCCGATAGCCGGGCGGCACGATGGTTCCAAAGGGTTCCGCCGGCCCCCCTTCGGGCTCTGAAACAGGGGGTCGTTTTGTTTTGAAGCCTCCGTTATGATAAAGTAAAGCGACCCTGTGCCGTAGGGAGGACCCTTCGATGGAACCACTCAGGCGGCCCGATCCGCCCGACGAGAAATGCGCATTCTGCAGGATCATCCGGGGCGAAACCACCTGTCATCGGGTGTTTGAAGACGGTCTGTCCCTCGCCTTCCTGGATCACCGCCCCCTGCTGCGCGGGCATTGCCTCCTCATTCCCAAAGAGCATTACGAGCGGCTGGAGGATCTCCCCAATGACCGCATCGGCCCCTTTTTCAAAAACGTGCAGTTGCTGGCTCGCGCCGTCGAGAAAGCCCTGAACGCCGAGGGTTCCTTTGTGGCCATCAACACCCGCGTCAGCCAAAGCATTCCCCACTTGCATGTCCACATCGCCCCCCGCTGGAGAAATGACGGACTGTTCTCCAAAATCCTCGTCTGGAGGCGCAGTCCTTACAAGGATCGGTCATCCATCGTGGAAGCACGGGATTCGATTCAATCCACAATCAAGAGGATCTCGGCCGAAACCGAAATTCACCGATCCTGATCAGGCTACCGGATGATCCGCATGGGGAATAAATGGCTTTGGGGGATCGCGGCCGCGTTCACCGTTATGTTGGTCCTGCTGGCCGCGGCTCAATGGCTGGCACCCCGAATCATCAATCGAGAATCGGTGAAGAACAACATCGAGACCATCGTCTCGAAAGGGCTCGGCGGAAAATTGACCTATGCCCGCCTGGATTATTCCCTCTTTCCCCGTCCGGGCATCCGACTCCGGGGGCCGAACCTTTCGATCCCCGGCCGTGTGACGGGAACCTTGGCATCATTCGATACCTATCTGGAGTGGCTCCCCCTGCTCACCGGGAAAATTCAAATCGCCACTGTCATGCTGGACCATCCCGAATTCACTTTATCGCTGCCGGGGAAGACCGGAACTCAAGCGGCCACCGCCATTGAAAAATCGCCCAAAGGGAATCCGATGGCCATTCTGGCGGCGGCCGCCGCCGGGATGCCGAACCTTTCGATCCAAATCAAAGAAGGCGGGCTGACCATAACCGAGGACGGACAGAAACTCATATCCCTCCGGGATGTCGACACCCGGATGGCCTTTGCACCCCCCTCGACAACGGGTGGAAGCGACGGCGTTTCGCCGGAACAATCCTTCCGGATCGTGGGTAATTTCCGCGGTGCCCTCACGGATGAATCACTGCCCGGACCCGTTCGCTTCACTGTCGAACAGTTTGAAATCAATCCCCAGATGATCTCGTTGACAGAAACCCGAATGCGATTTCTGGACGCCTCCTTCAACTTATCGGGCCGGATAGAGGCTTACCTCACCCTGGATCGGAAAGTGGATTTGAACCTGAACGGGACCCTCGGTCCGGACACGATGCACTGGATCGTCGCCAAAGCCTCCCTGCCGCCTGAAATGACCGTTCAAACCCCGCTCGTTCTGTCCCGGACCCATTTCCAATGGGAGAGAGACAAAATGATGCGGATGGCGGGGACCGCCGTCGTCGGGCACGGCCCCTCCGTTTCATACGATGTGGCCCAGGGAACCGATCGCCTGGCCGTGAGGGAGCTCCGCATCGAAGACAAAGAATCCCGGGCGACGCTAACCATGAATTTCGAAAATAGGATTCTGGACCTGTCGTTCGCGGGAAACCTTGTGCCATCGACGCTCAACGGCTTCTTCGAGCATGAACAATTTGAGTTCGGATGGCTGAAAGGAGACTTCAAGGCCCGAATTGTTTTGGACCGTCCAACAGAATCCAGCGCCAAGGGAACCCTGACGGGGGAGCGACTGGTGCTCCCCCTTCGAAAGAAGACCCCGGTGACCATCGACCGGATCTCCCTGAACGCCGCGAATCACACCCTCACACTGAATCCGATCGTGCTGGCCTACGGGTCCTTTCACCATACGGTGAGGGGTGATCTTAAGGCGATGGAGAACGGATGGCTTCTGGACCTGGATTCTGACGGGTTGGAGTGGGAAGGACTTCAGGCATTAATCCTTCCGGATGCGACCGAGAAGGCGGGGGGAGAACCACCCCCGCCCCAAAATCCGTTCGTCCCCGTTCGCGGAACTCTTCGGATATCGACCGAATATTTTTCCGCGGGACGATGGACGGCGCGCCCCGCCCGAGCGGAGATCTCGCTCGAGCCCGACCGGATCCGAATCTCGATGAAGGAGGCCGTCGTATGCGGAGTAAATCTTCAAGGCGAAGCGACCATTACACCGGGAAATCTCGATCTGGATTTTAAACCCTCCGCGACCCATCAGGATGTGGAATCAAGTCTGCCCTGCCTTACCGGCGAGGACCTCCGATCCACCGGAACCTTTGACCTTTCCGGAAGCTTCTCCGCCCATGGTCCCGGGACGGACCTGGTGAGTCATCTTCAAGGAACGGTGACCTTTACGGCGAAGAAGGGGAAAATCTATCGAGGCGGGGTGATTGTTAGAGTCCTGCAGTTCCTTAATGTCAGCGACCTGCTCCGGGGAAGCTTCCCCGATCCGGAACGAAAAGGCGTACCTTACGATTCCGTGACCCTTCGGGGAAATGTGAAAAACGGTCTTTTGAAATTTAAAGAAATGATTTTCGTAAGCCCTCTGGTGAACATCGTCGGCAACGGTTCCGTCAATCTGCCCGACCGGAATTTGAACCTTACATTTCTGGTAGCCCCTTTTACCACGACCGATGCCGTGATCAAGAAAATTCCTCTGATCAAAGACATCCTGGGGGGTTCGCTCATAAGCATCCCGGTCCGGGTCAAAGGTCCTTTTGAGAAGCTGGAGGTGGAGACCGTCCCGCCCGAGGCGGTGGCGGAAGGCCTGGTCGGAATGATGAAGAGGACCCTCCAGGCTCCCATTAAGCTGATCGAACCGATCGTCCCGGGCGCCAAGAAAAAGTCCTGAAGGGTTGACAAACCCTCCGCAATTGAAGTATTTTTGTAGTTTCGATTTCCGCCGATGAGATAAACCAGGCATGTCTGCCATCCGAGGATTACAGCTAAGCCAATCGTACCGTCATTACCAGGTCTTGAAGGACGTTTCCTTTGAAGTGGCTCCGGGGGAATGCTACGCGTTGTTCGGCCCGAACGGTGCCGGCAAGACCACTCTGTTAAAGGTTCTGGCCACGCTCCAGAAACCTTCCTCGGGCCGCTTTGAGCTGCTGGGCTTTGACGGTATCCGGGACCGAAATAAGGTCCGTGCGATTCTGTTGATGATCGCGCACGGATCGTATCTGTACAACGAGCTGGACGCCGTGGAAAACATCCGCTTCGCCGTGGGTCTTCGCGGCCTGTCCCCTACCGCCCGCGAAATCAAGGTGGCGTTGGATCGTGTCGGGATCGGAGCCTTCGCGGATTTCAAGATCCGCTACTTTTCCGAAGGAATGAAAAAGCGGCTCTCGATCGCCAAGGCGATGCTGATCCGTCCCAAAGTGCTTCTGATGGACGAGCCTTATTCTTCCCTGGATGAGCGGGGCATCACGATGATGAACCACTTCATTCGGGAGAATCTCGAGCAGGGGGCGGCAGTCCTCATGACCTCCCACAACCGCGTCCACTCGGCCGAGGTGGCCGGGAAAGCCGGTGTGCTGCATCAGGGAGTGCTGCGCGAAATCGCCGTGAAGGATCTGGTCGCCGCTCATGAACTTTTTTAACGTGATCCGATGGCTCGCCTGGAAAGATCTGCTCAGCGAGATGCGAAGCCGGGAGAACATCTCCTCGATGTTCTTCTTCGCGCTCATCGTCATTCTCATCTTCAGTTTCAGCTTCTCCATGGACCAGAAAACCGCCCAGGAATTGATGCCGGGAATCATGTGGGTGGCCTTTATCTTCACGGGGATCATCGGCCTCGGAAAATCCTTCACGGCGGAGCTGCAGAACGACTGCCTCGAGAACCTCCAGATGAACCCGATCCCGCGGGGGGCCATCTACCTGGGGAAGCTGGTGAGCAATCTGCTGTTCATGCTGGTGGTCGAGGCGATATTATTTCCGTTGTTCGTGATCTTTTTCAACCTGGATATCTTTGAAAAGATTCCGCTCATTATGTTAATATTAGTGGCCGGGACCTTGGGGGTCTCGGCGGTCGGCACGCTTTTTTCGGCGATGACGGTCCAGATCCGAGCCCGGGAAGTGATGCTCCCGATCCTGCTTCTGCCGTTGATCGTCCCGGTCATCATCGGGGCGGTGGAGGCCACGGGGGGCGTCCTGCAGGGACAACCGGTCATGTTCTACCGTCCATGGATCGAGTTGTTGATCATCTTTGACGTCATTTTTACGATCGTTTCCTTCTGGGTGTTTGAATTTATCTTGGATCATTAATCCGATCGGACTGCGTCGTTTAACATTCAGCGAGCAACGCGAGCGAGAGGGGGAGAGCTTCGACGAGTTCAGTCGAATCGCTCCCTCTGGCTCCGCCAAGGGAGGGGGCGACGCGAGCCCCTATAAAAATGATTCGATGGATCCGAAGGTTTGAAGGCTGGATAGGAACCGCAGGAGGAATCTGCATCGCGATCGGGCTTTATTTTGGCCTGGTGGCCTCCCCTCCCGATTCCTATCAGGGCGAGGTCGTCCGGATCATGTACGTCCATGTTCCTTTCGCCAGCACGTCCATGACGGCCTATGCCGTCCTGACGGCGGCCAGTTTGTGGTATCTCTGGAAACGGGATCCGCTGATCGACAACCTGGCGCATGCCACTGCGGGCATCGGCGTCTTTTTTACGTCCGGGGCCCTCTTTACCGGATCGGTTTGGGGCAAACCGACTTGGAACACCTGGTGGACCTGGGATGCGCGCCTGGTTTCATTCACCATTTTATTGTTGATCCTGATCGGTTATCTCATGCTTCGAACGTTCATCGAGGACAAGGAACGGGAGGCGCGCTACGCCGCCATCCTGGCGATTGTTGGCGCCGTTGATCTCCCGATTGTTCATTTCTCGGTGGAGTGGTGGCGCACCCTGCACCAGCCGCTTTCGATCTCCCAGCGCGGAATCGCGATCGCCGGCGTTATGCTCTATCCGCTGATCTTCATGTCGGTGGGCTTTTACCTGCTGTTCACCTACATGGTGGGAGTCCGCACCCAGATGCTCTACCTCAAGCAGCTCCTGGAAGCCAAAAAGGGGCGCCTGTTGGGAGAGGTTCGTCTATGAGCTCGGGACGATGAAAGGATTTTATATCCGCTGGGGAGTATTGATTCTGGTCGGGTTTTGGATTGCCGCCATCGGCGCACACCGCTATAACCGCGACGTGCGGCCCCTGAGCCCGGAGCAGGTCCTGAAAAATCATTTGGCCGGCCCGGTTCGCATGCTGGGCATGGTGGAAGCCGGAAGCCTTCGGAAGGATCCCCTCACCTCCCAAATGCTGTTTTCCCTCGTCGAAGACGGACAGCGGATTCCGGTCGTCTACCAAGGAAAAGACACGGACAGTCTTCGGGAACTCAAGACGCTTGTCGTGATCGGCGGCTGGGATGCCGCCTCGCAAAGCTTTCTGGCGCAGGACCTGGCCCTCATCCCGAACTACGGATTTATTATCGCGGCGTATCTCGTCATGATCCCGCTGGCCCTGTTTCTTTTTATGATGGAACGACGAGTTCGGTTGTTGTATACTGAAATCAAGCGGTCCAAGCTTTACGAACCCGAGGTCGGTGAATTTGAGTAAGGGCAAAAAAGTCGGTTTAATCTTCAGCCTGATCGTGATCGCGGGAGGGTTGATGTATCTGGGATTGGGCCAGTTCGGGCAAAACTTAGTCTACTTTTTCACTCCGTCCGAAGTGGTTTCCTTTTCGCCGGCCTACTACGGCAAGAAGATCCGGGTGGGAGGGATGGTCGTAAAAGGAAGTCTCCAGGTCGTTCCCAATACGCTGAAGCTGAGTTTCACATTAACGGACGGTGCGGCCACCATCCCGGTCGTGTTCGAGGGAATACCGCCCGATCTCTTCAAGGAAGGCAAGGGGGCGGTCGTCGAAGGATACTGGGATTCCCAAAAACAGTTTCACTCCAATCTGATCATGGCCAAACACTCCGAGGATTACATGCCCATTGAGATGAAACGCGCCGGCGTGCAGCTTCCCAAGAAGGATCTTCTGAAAACCCTACAACAATAAAAAATCCGCCGGAAAGAAATTTGGATGTTTATTGAAATCGGACATTTCTGCGTCGTTCTGGCCTTGGTTCTTTCGGTCCTCGCCATGGTCAGTCCGATCGTGGGATTGAAAACCGCCCGTCCCGAACTGGTTCGGGTCGCCCGTCAGGCCGTGACCCTGAATTTTTTCCTGGTCTCCATCGGCATGGCGGCCTTGATCTATTCCTTTCTGACGAATGACTATTCCGTGAAATACGTGATGGAAACTTCCAACAGCAAGCTCCCGGTTTTCTACAAAGTGGCCGGACTTTGGGGGGGTCACGAAGGCTCCCTGATGCTCTGGGTCTGGATCCTGACGGCCTACAGTACCCTCGTGGTCTGGCTGCACTGGAGAACCCAACCCGTCGTCATGCCCTATCTTTTATCGATCCAATCCTTGATCATGTTCGGGTTCCTGGCCATGATCGTTTTTCTGTCGAACCCTTTTGAACGTCTATACCCCGTCCCTCCGGACGGCCGGGACCTCAACCCGCTCCTTCAGGATCCGGCGATGGTCGTTCACCCGCCGATGCTGTACCTCGGCTACGTCGGCTTTTCGATCCCCTTTGCCTTTGCCATGTCGGCCCTTTTCTCCGGGCGGCTGGGCGAGGAATGGATCAAGGTCACGCAACGGTGGACGCTCTTTGCCTGGATTTCACTGACGACGGGCATCCTCATGGGCGGGTATTGGGCGTATTACGAGTTGGGGTGGGGCGGGTATTGGGGCTGGGACCCGGTGGAGAACGCCTCCTTCATGCCCTGGCTGGTCGGCACCGCATTTCTCCATTCCGTGATGGTCCAGGAAAAAAGAAAGATGTTCAAGGTCTGGAACCTCTTTCTGATCATTGTAACCTTTTCGCTCTCGCTGATCGGAACCTTTCTGGTCCGGAGCGGCGTCCTCTCTTCGGTTCATACCTTCGCGACCGATCCGGGACGAGGGCTGTACATCCTGGTGTTCCTGGCCTTGATGCTCGCGTTGGGGTTCGGAACCCTCATCGTCCGTTCGGGGAAGCTCCGGAGCCAGATCGAAATGGACTCGATTGTTTCCAAAGAGTCCGTCTTCCTTTTTAACAACCTTTTCTTTCTGGTCGCCGCGGCGACGGTTTTCTTGGGAACCCTCTACCCGCTCCTGGTCGAGACCCTCAAGACGGCCAAGGTCAGCGTCGGCCCCCCCTATTACAACGCCGTCTTTATGCCGGTGGCCCTCGGTCTCCTGCTGATGATGGGGATCGGCCCCACCATCGCGTGGCGAAAGGCCTCGTTGGACAATCTGAAAAGGAATTTTATGCCCGCCGCACTCCTCGCCGTCGCAGCGGCCGTCCTCGCATGGCTGATCGGGATCCGAACGGTTTTCGGCATGGCGGGCGCCTTGGTCGTCACGTTTGTCGCCACGACGATTTTCGTGGATTTTGGGAAGGTCTCGGCCCTCTGGGCCCGGCGTCATGAGACCAATTACCTGATCGGTTTTTATCGGGGTTTCACGAATAATCAAAGACGCTCCGCCGGACTCGTCACCCATCTGGGGGTACTGATCATGGTGGTCGGGATCATCGCCTCCACCGTTTACCAGGTTGAGAAGGTGGTTTCGATGCGGATCGGCGACGTCATCCAGTTAGAAAACTACTCCATCAAGATGGTCGGACTGCATGAGGTCTCCGGGGCCAATTGGACCGCCCAGGAAGGTCTCTTCGAGGTGTCGAAGGGAGACCGACTGCTGAGTGTCCTCAAACCACAGAAGCGACTCTATCCCGTATCCGAGACCCCGACAACGGAGGCCGCTCTCTACACCATCCATTTGGGGCATATTTTTCTGACGATGCCCGAGGTGGCGTCGGACAACAGCGTGACGGTCCGGGCGCTCATCAACCCGCTCGTGCTCCTCGTCTGGATCGGCGGAGGGATCATGGGCCTGGGCGTCGTCTTGAATATTTTCAGACCGAGGACAAAGGCGTCCGCATGAAAATCTGGCATTTTATTCTGGTGATGGCGGTGCTGGGACTCCTGGCCCTTTTCTATAAAGGACTTTGGGGCGACCCGCGGTCCATCCCGACCGTCCTGATCGGCACCCCGGCGGTGACGTTTTCCGGCCCGGAAGTCCGCACGGGAGAAATCGTGTCCACGAACCGCTTCCAGGGCAAGGTCCTCCTGATCAACTTCTGGGCCTCCTGGTGTTTGGAATGCCGCACGGAGCATGAAAATCTGCTGGCCCTCAACCGGCGATTCAGCCCGAATCCGGATTTCGTGATGCTGGGCATCGATTATCAGGATCGCCTGGAAGACGCCCAGAAATACCTGCAGGAATACGGCAGCAACTTCGACCATGTCCGGGACCTGAAGGGAACGATCTCGATCGACTACGGCGTCTACGGGGTTCCGGAAACCTTTGTGATCGACCGGCAGGGCGTCATTCGCTATAAATACGTCGGCCCGCTGGTGGGTCCGGGCTATACCCATTTGACGGACGACATCCTTCAGCCTCTTCTGGAGGGAAGATCCATCTCCCGTTCATGAAGAAAGCCCCGATCATCGCCGTCCTCCCTTTGATTCTCATGGTCTCGAGCCTTGCCCTTCCCGCCTGGGGGGAGACGGTCGAAGAACAACAGATCGACCTTCAAGTGCGCGAGATCGCTAAAACCCTGCGCTGCACGATCTGCCAAAACGAATCCGTCTGGGAATCCCAAGCCGAACTGGCGCAACAGATGCGCGATCTCATCAAGGAAAGACTGCTCAAAGGAGAATCCCCCGATCAGGTCCGGGCCTATTTCCTGAGCCGCTACGGGGACTATATCCTCCTGACGCCGCGGAAAAGAGGACTGAACTGGGTCCTGTGGGCCGGCCCCTTTGTCCTGTTGGGCACCGGCGGGATTCTTCTCTACCGAACCGTGTCCCGCTGGGTCGCCCAGACGGCCGCGGCAAAACACGAAGACCCGCCTCCCCTCGATGAGCGCCTCCGCCAACGCATCGAAAAGGAGTTGCATAGCCGGGAAGACTGACCCGGAATCCCACCCATGCTTTTATTCACCCTCACAGCGGGCCTCATCCTCTTCGCAGTCATCGTCGTCCTGGCCTATCCTTTATGGAATAAGAACGGCGCCCCGATTCCCATGGGTCTCGAGGCATCCCTCGACCAGGAACGAATCGATCTTGAAATTGAGAAACAGACCCTCCTGAATTCGCTGGCCGAGTTGGATCTCGATCTGGCCCAAGGCCGGCTGAACTCTCCCGATCATCAACGGCTCAAAGCGATCGACGAAAACCGGCTCGGCCAAATCCTAAACAAACTCGATTCGTTTTCCAAACAGCGTCCCGTGCCAAAAAGTCCGGATTTAAAACCGGGCCCTCGAACCTCCGGACCGATGAAATGGGCCGGATCGATTGCGCTGACTCTTATCGTCGTGGGAAGTGCCACGGTGATTTACGAATATATAACGTCCAGGATCGGCCTCGAGGCCCAGCGAAGGTTTGCGGAAACCGAAGGCCCAGCCAACCCTTCGGGAATGCCGAATCCGGCCGAGATGGTTGCGAAGCTTGAGCAACACTTGAAGGACAACCCGAATGATCTTCAGGGTCAGATCATGGCCGGGCGATCCTACATGACCTTGCAGCGAATTGACGACGCCAGGAAGGCCTGGAGCAAGGTGGTCGAGCTCGACCAAGGCAACTTCGAAGGGCATTTTTTTCTGGGGGTCATCCAACTCCAGACGTCGTCTCCGGACGATCGGAAAAGTTCGCAGGAAGCCCTCGATCACTTCGAAACGGCCCTGGTCAAGATGCCGAGGGATCCGGCGCTGCTTTGGTATAAGGGTGTGGCTCTCCTGCGTCTCAAACAATACGCCTTAGCCGACCGAAGCTGGACCGATGCCTTCCACAATCTCGCACCCGGAACGGAAGACGCCGAGTTCGTCAAGAAAGCGCTCGATAGCCTTCGAGCCGGAAATCCCCCGGCGCTTTGACGCCGATCCGTTCGACCGGCTTGTCCTGAATCTGGATCTGTTGTATAATAAAAAGGCTTGTAATCGCCACAAAATGGTTTAAGACCCTCTGGTAATCGGCCTTGTTCAATCGCCCCGTGACTCAAAAACCCTGTAGGGATTCGGCCCAAAACTCATGAGACTCTCCGTTTCTGCAGTCGTCGTTTCAGCCGCGTTCGCACTGTTTCTTTCGGGCTGTCAAAAGGCCTCTGCCCCATCGGTGGCCACCGCGATCGCCAACGAAGAGGCCCCGAAAATCGGCTACCTCGCGCCGAATTTTCGACTGACCAATCTTCAGGGTCAAGAGGTCAGCATGGCCAGCCTGGAAGGCAAGGTGGTATTTATTAACTTCTGGGCCACCTGGTGCGGCCCTTGCCGTGCCGAAATGCCGTCCATGGAAGCCCTGTATCACGAATTCAAAGGCCAGGGACTCGAAATCCTGGCGGTTTCGAGCGATATGGACGGGGCACCGGCCGTTCAACCGTTTATCAGAAAGCTCGGCCTATCCTACCCGGTCCTGTTGGATCCGGATTTCCGTGTGGACGATAAATATTTGATTCAGTCCGTTCCGACGACCGTTTTGGTCGATAAGAACGGGGTCATCACCCACCGCTTTGTGGGGGCCCGCAACTGGAGCAATCCGGAATCGCGGGATCTGATTGCAAAACTACTAAAGACCAAATAACGATGCCGGAAGCCCCTCAAACCGTTTCCTACATGATCGCCTTCACGGCGGGTTTTTTATCCTTCGTATCCCCGTGCGTCCTGCCGTTGGTTCCGGCTTATATCTCTTACATCACGGGACTCTCCTTGGAGGAGTTGACGAACACCGCCGGTACCAAACGGGTCCGGCGGGTCACCTTAACCAACTCTCTTCTGTTTATATTGGGCTTCTCGATCGTCTTCATCGCCTTTGGAGCGTCCGCCACCGCCATCGGCCAGACCCTTCTTCTATACCAAGACTGGATTCGGAAGGCCGGCGGATTGTTGATCATCCTCTTCGGACTTTATTTGATCGGTGCCGTCAAGATCCCGTTTTTGATGGTCTACAAACAATACCACTTCCAGAGCCGTCCGGCCGGCGCGGTCGGCTCCGTACTCATTGGGATCACATTCGCCGCGGCCTGGACCCCCTGCGTCGGTCCCATCCTGGGTTCGGTCTACATGCTCGCGAGCACGTCTCAATCGGTGGTGGACGGGGTGCGGCTTCTTGCGGTTTACTCGATCGGACTAGGGCTCCCCCTCCTGATCACCGCGATGAGCGTGAACACCTTCCTGTCCTCGTACCGGAAAATGAAAGACTATATGTGGATCGTCTCGCTGGCCAGCGGCCTCTTCTTGATTCTGATCGGGGTGCTGGTATTCACCAATTCCCTAAGAATCCTGAACGGCTGGCTGACCCAATACGGGATCGGCTGGTCCATCGGACAATAAATGGCCATGAAGATTCGACTCGGTCACTGCATCGGTCTGACCCTCGCGCTGCTGGCGCCGGGTTCCGGTTCAGTCCTCGCGGACTCCGGAAAAAAGGTCCCGGCTCCGTCGGAACCCAAACTCTTCTCCTTTGCCGATATCGTCCGGAATGAAAAACCGGCCGTGGTCAACATCAGCACGACACAAAAGACCGCGGTCGGAGAAGGCGGATTGCCGGAGGACCACCCGCCGCTCGGGGATTTTTTTGGCAACATCCTTCCGAAGGAATTCAATGGACAGAGCCTGGGATCGGGATTCATCATCAAGAAGAACGGCTTGATTCTCACCAATAACCATGTCATTGAAAAAGCGGACAAGATCATCGTACGCCTATCCGATGAACGCGAATTTGAGGCCAAGGTGGTCGGTCGCGACGAAAAGACCGACCTGGCCTTGATCAAGATTTCGGATCACCAAAACCTTCCGACCGCACGATTGGGCGATTCAGACCAACTCGATGTCGGAGAATGGGTCGTGGCCATCGGCAACCCCTTCGGTCTGGAGCAAACCGTGACGGTGGGGATCGTCAGTGCCAAAGGGCGCAATATCGGAGACGGGCCGTTTGATGATTATATCCAGACCGACGCCTCGATTAATCCCGGAAACAGCGGCGGCCCGCTTTTCAATATCAAGGGCGAAGTGATCGGGATCAACACGGCGATCAATCCTTCCGGCCAGGGAATCGGTTTTGCCATTCCGATCAATCAAGTCAAGAAAGTCCTTGACCAGCTGGAAACGTACGGCAAAATCACACGGGGCTGGCTGGGCGTCATGATTCAGGAATTGAACGAAGACCTCGCCCGCTCCTTCAAATTAAAAAACAAAAACGGAGCGCTGATCTCGGATGTTTTTGAAAACAGCCCCGCGTTCAAGGCCGGACTTCAACGCGGGGATGTCATCGTCGAATTTGACGGTAAAAGGATTACCCAGATGCGAACATTGCCCTTGATCGTTGCGGAGACACCGATCGGGAAAGAGGTCAAACTCAAGACCGTTCGGGACGGCAAGGAACGGACCTTTACGGTCCGGATCGGACCGATGGAAGAGAAGGAAGGAAAAAAGTAGATGCATCCTATTCTGCTCCAGTTCGGAAACGTGGAAATCCGCTGGTACGGCGTAATGATCGCCCTGGCCTTCCTGGCCGGGACCTTCCTCGGCGTCCGCGAGGCTCGTCGAAAGGGGTACAATCCGGAGTTGATCTATGATCTCCTATTCTATGTCATGATCGCCGGCGTCGTCGGGGCCCGTCTTTACTACGTCCTGGTTTCCAACCCGGTTTATTTCCTTTACCATCCCTTGGATATCGTGGCGATCTGGCGAGGCGGGTTGGCCTTGCACGGCGGATTGGTGGGAGGATTGCTGGCCGGGATTTGGTTCTGTAAGAAACGGCAGCTGGCCTTCTGGAGCTTCGCCGATCTCCTGACCCCCTCCATCATGCTGGGTCAGGCCGTCGGTCGAGGAGCCTGCACCTTGAACGGCTGCAGTTACGGAAAACCGACCAGGCTCCCCTGGGCCGTCACCTTCACCAATCCGGCGGCCCAAGCCCCGCACAATATCCCGCTCCATCCGACCCAGTTCTACGAAATGACCACGGATCTTCTCATCTTTGCGATCCTGTGGAACTTCCGGAAGAAAACCCGGTTTGACGGCCAGCTGTTTCTGATGTACGCGATCGTCTATGCCATCGCCCGGTTCGTTCTGGAATTCTTTCGCGGCGATTCCTTGCTGTTCGGCGGGGTTTTCCCTGTCCCTCAGGTCTTCAGCGTCGTTTTATTCATCGTGGCCCTTGCGGTTTATTTCTGGCGACAGTCAGTCTCCGGACGCGCCTCGCCCGCGCCGGTATCCATCCGATAGTGAAACCGGTGTCGACTCAACATTCATGGATCGGTATGGATGAATCCGGAAAGGGAGACTATTTCGGCCCGCTGGTGGTGGCTGGCGTTCAGGTCGACCCGGAGCTCTCGGCCCGGCTCGTGGCCTGGGGCGTCAAGGACAGCAAGCGGTTGACGGACAAACGCGTCCTGGAACTGGAGCCGAGGATCCGAGAGGCCTGTCGGCACGCGGTCGTGGCGATCGGGCCGGAACGATATAATATCTTATATGAGAAGATGCGGAACTTGAACAAGTTGCTGGCTTGGGCGCATGCCCGGACCCTTGAGAACCTGCTGTCGGAAACCGAGTCCCCCCGGGCCATCGCCGATCAGTTCGGAGACGAGCGGTTCATCAAGAATGCGCTGATGGAAAAGGGACGGCAGATCGTGCTGGAGCAGCGTCCGCGCGCGGAAGAAGATCCGGCCGTGGCCGCGGCCTCCATAGTCGCGCGAGCGGAATTTTTGAAACGCCTCAAACAGTTGTCGGAAGAACACGGGATGGACTTACCCAAAGGGGCATCGGATCAGGTCCGAGCCGCGGCGGTGACTTTGGTCAAGCGGACGTCGGCGGAGGTCCTAAAGAAAGTGGCGAAATGGCATTTCAGGACGACGCAGCAGGTGCTTCAGGAGTGCTCGCCTCGTTAGAAACCGCCGCCGCTTCGATCGAAACGGCCCAATAGAGAATCCTCTGACATTGAGAACAGGTCAGGATTTGTTGCCGGGCTTTCACCTCGGCGATTCTCTGGGGCGGGATGTTCATGTGGCAGCCGCCGCAGGTCCCGTGTTGAATGGGAACCACGGCCAAATCCCGGTGAAGATTTTTTAGCTGCTGATACATCTTCAACAGCTTCGGATCGACGAGCGGGACGACCGCCTCCCGTTCTTTCTCGACCGCGTCCCGATCCGCTGTCAATGTCTCGGTCTGTCTTTCCAGTTGGTATCGCTCCGATTCGAAATTTTGCTCAGCGGCCTTGACCCTCTGCGCCAGTTCATTCTCTTTCCGTTTGTAAACATCGACCTGATCCATCAAGGTCAGCAACTCTTCCTCGATCTGGCCTTTTTCCGCTTTGAGGGTTTCGATCTCCTGAAGATGAACCTGGTACTCTTTGTTGGTCTTGATTTCGCTTTGACGATTACGGGCTTTTGAGAGCCGCTCCTCACAGGTCTCGAGGTCCCGCTCTTTTCCGCGTTTCCGCTGGTTACAGGCTTCCCAATCGGCGTGGCTCTGAGCCAACTGTTTCTGGGCATCGGCCAGATTCGTCCGGACGGCCTCGAGGCGCTGGGGAATACGGACCGTCTCGCTTTTAATAATATTCAGGCGGTTGTCGATCTCCTGAAGCCGTACGAGATGCTCCAGCTGATCTTTCACATGCGTTTCTTCGGACACCGGTTCTCCTCTGGGCCCACCTGGGATCGAACCAGGTACCTGACCCTTATAAGGGGTCTGCTCTGCCAAATGAGCTATGGGCCCAAAACCACTCTGCGATAAACGAATCGGCGTGGAATTACAGACTCTCCACGAAACTCTTTAGTTTCTTGCTCCGACTGGGGTGGCGCAGTTTTCGAAGCGCCTTGGCCTCAATCTGACGAATCCGCTCCCGGGTGACTTCGAAATCCTGTCCAACCTCTTCCAGGGTGTGGTCGGTGTTCTCCCCGATTCCGAAGCGTTTTCTTAAAACCCTTTCTTCCCGCGGGGTCAGCGTCTGAAGAATGTTAGTGATCTGACGCTGGAGGTCGTAACGGATCGCGGCCTCGATCGGGGAGACCGCCTTCTTGTCCTCGATAAAATCGCCGAGATGACTGTCCTCTTCCTCTCCGATCGGAGTCTCCAGCGAAATCGGCTCCTTGGCGATTTTTAGGATCTTTCGAACCTTTTCGATGGGCAGATCCATCTTCTCACCGATCTCTTCCGGCACGGGCTCGCGGCCGAGTTCCTGAACCAGGTGCCGGGAGGTCCGGATCAATTTATTGATGGTCTCGATCATATGAACCGGAATACGAATCGTTCGAGCCTGATCCGCGATGGCGCGCGTGATCGCCTGTCGGATCCACCAGGTCGCGTAGGTGCTGAATTTGTATCCCCGTTTATATTCGAACTTGTCCACGGCCTTCATCAAACCGATGTTCCCCTCCTGAATGAGGTCAAGAAATTGGAGCCCTCGGTTGGTATATTTTTTCGCTATGCTGACCACCAAGCGGAGATTGGCCTCGACCAAGTCGGTCTTGCCGGATTTGATCTTGTTCTCCCCTTGTTCGAGAAGTTTGACGGCCTCTTTGATTTCCTCGGCCGTGACCATCGCCTGGCTCTCCGCCGCCCGGACCTTTTTCCGAGCCTCCCGGTAAACCTTGTCGATTTCGTGAAGCGTCTCGGCGGAGAGGTTGGTTTTTCTTCGAACGGATTTCATCCCGGCCGGACCCCTTCCTATTTTCTTGAGGAGAAGGAGGCCCTCCTCACCCGAAACCCCCATTCGGCGCTTGCAGTTGGTAATCTCGCGTTCGGCATGCAGGATGTCCATGGCCAGGGCCTTGACCTGGCCGGTCATTTTTTCGACCAATGTGGGATGCAAGTTGACTTGCTCGATCCTCTCTGCGATCTGGGTTTTGATCTCGCGAAGCTCGGTCTTGATCTTCCGACGCTTGACGGGGTCGGAGCTGGCCCGTTTTAAACGTTGATAGGCCTTCATCAGGTCCCGGTACGGGGCTCGCATTTTCGAAATGGCTTCGACCGTTCGGCTCGTCAGCTCGGCATCATCCTGCTCCTGCACCACGCCTTCTTCGTCAAACTCTTCATCAAAGGCCGAGACGATTTCCCGGATGCTGACTTTCCCATGCCTAAGTTTTTCGATCAGCGACAAAAGGTCTTTGACGATCATCGGAGTCCCGAAGACCACCGTGGCCACCTCTTTTTCCCCCTCCTCGATCTTCTTGGCGATCTCGATTTCGCCTTCCCGAGAGAGCAACGGGACGCTGCCCATTTCCTTCAAATACAAGCGAACCGGATCGGCCGTCCGGCTGAGGGCTCCGGGTGTGAGATCGATTTCCTTGACCTTCTCTTCTTCTTCGGCCTCCTCTTCGCCTTCCTCCAAACCTTTAAATCCCCCGCGTTCCTCTTCGGGCTCCGCCATCATTTTCTGGTAGCGTTCTTCTTCCGGGGTGTCGATAATCTCAATATCCATCTCCCCGAACATCATCATCAGGTTATCGATCTGTTCAGAGGAAACCATGTCCGCCGGAAGAGCGTTATTCAGCTCATCGTACGTCAGATACCCCTTTTCTTTGCCAAGCGATATTAGCTGCTTGACCTCATCCACCTTCTCATCTTTGGACATGAAACCTCCTCCGGAACGGAACACCTTCGACGATTATCGAACCTTCTTCGAGAATGTCGATTCCCATCTTAATTGGGTCGCACCCGCCGGGATCGTCGACATCCTTCTACCCATTAACGTCCAAACTTATTTTTTTAAGCCCCACCAATTTATCCAGCAACGATTTGACTTGGGGATTATCTCCGGATCGCTCCGCGTCGCGTATTTCGCTCTCCAGGCTCTTCATGGCCGTGCGGATCTTCTTCACCCGGAGCGTCCGGATACAATCCTTGAGAGTCTGGTGTGAATCGTCATAATCGGGTTCCTTCACCATCAGCGCCGACAGAATCGAATCCAATTGCGGATCGGCCCTTTCGGAGCGGATCGGCGTGTCCAAACGAACGGCTTCCCCTCTGGACCGCGAGGATTCAACACATTGATTGAATATCTGTCGAAGGCGGCCATCGGTAAAATGGTCCTGATCGATCTGTTGAAGCAACATCGGGGCCGTGACCCGGTTGTGCACCAAAAGATGGATCAGAATTTGTTCTTCTTGCGGCAACAGCGGAAGGGAGCTTGCAGAAGAAGAGAGCGCCCCAGGGATATTGATTGGTCCAAGTTGGGCCACTTCCCTTGTCAGCTCCCGCTCATCCAACCCGAGACTTTCCGCCAGATGTTTGACATAGTAACTGCGCTCGACCGCCCTTTTGACTTTTCGTATGGCAGGCAGGATCCGATCCACAATCCTCAATTTTCCTTCGATCGTTCTCGCCGCGGGATCCGCCAAGCCCTGCCGGATCGCAAAATCCAAAAGCTTCATGGACTGACTCATCAAGCGATTAAAGGCCGCGGCGCCCTGGTTCTTAATGAAGCTGTCGGGATCTTCTCCGTTGGGCAACAAGACCACCTCCCCGGCCACGGAACTTGGAATAATCAGGTCCACGGTCCGTAGTGCGGCACGGATCCCGGCTTCATCCGGGTCAAAAATCAACTTGACCGTCTGTACAAATCGGTGTATCCGCTCCAAGTGATCGGCGGTCAGGGCGGTGCCCAGTGTCGCAACAACCGAATGAATCCCGGCCTGATGAGCCGCAATGGCGTCAAAATAACCCTCCACCACGACCAGATGGCCAAATTTGCCGGCCGCTTCCCTGGCTTTGTCCATGGCATACAGTTGACGGCCTTTGCTGAAAATCGGCGTCTCCGGCGAGTTTAGATATTTGGGCAAACTGCCGTCCAGGACCCTCCCGCCAAAACCGGTCACCCGGTTTTGAAGATCAAAGATCGGGAAAATGACCCGCTCGCGAAAACGGTCGTAGTAATGCTTCCGAGATGAGGCCGGTTGAGTCTTCGCGATAATCAGACCGGCTTTTTCAATCGGCTCGGGAGACCATCCCTTTTTGGTAAGGAACTGTTGAAGTCCGTTCCATCCGGGAGGAGCAAAACCCAAAGAAAACGCGTCGATGGTCTCTTTCAATATTCCCCGCCCACGAAGGTAGTCCCGGGCTTGCTGGGCTTCCGGGTGGCTCAACAGCGCCGCATGATAATAATCGGCGGCGTCGCGGTGGATCTGAAAGAGTTCCTCGCGGAGTTTTTCGGCCCGATCGGCTTCCGCTCCCCGCTGCTGATGGATCGAAATGCCGAGCCTCTCGGCCAGTACTTTGATCGTCTCCGGAAAGGTCGATCCGTCCATTTTCATCAAAAAACTGATTACATCACCCCCAACCCCGCACCCGAAACAATGGTAAACCTGCTTGCCGGGGCTGACGGTAAAAGAGGGGGTCTTTTCGGAATGGAACGGGCAGAGCCCAACCCAGTTTTGCCCTGTCTTCTTGAGCGAGACATACCTTGAAACCCATTCCAGGATATCACTCTCTTGCTTTATCCTCGGGACCAGATCTTCTGAGAAATATCCCCGTTCCATGGAATGATCCTTAACTTTTTTCAAGGTAGAAGGTGAAGATGAGAAAAGGGCGGCCGTCTCTTTTTAGGTTAAACGATCCGCCCGTCTTGGACTCGCCTAGGATGACTGAGATAAAAGGTCCTTCACCACCTGCCCGACAACCGAGCCGTCAATTTTCCCGACCACCTGGGGCATCAAGACCTTCATGACCTTTCCCATATCCTTCTGCCCGTTGGCTCCGATCTCCTTTATCAGGACCCGGGCCTTGGACTTGAGCTCTTCCACAGAAAGGGATTGGGGAAGATAGGTTTGCAGGATTTCGAGCTCGCTTTGTTCCTTGGCGACCAGGTCCATTCGTCCCCCTTTAGTGAATTGCTCGATGGAATCCTTGCGCTGTTTCGTGGCGGATATAATCGTTTCCAATATATCCTGCTCCGTCAACGGATTTTGCTTCCCCTTTGAAATCTCCTTATTCTTGATCGAGGCCCGGAGCAACCGGATGACGGAGACTTTTAAGGCATTCCCGTCACGCATGGCCGTTTTCATGTCTTCCAGGAGGCGTTGTTGTAATGGCATGGCGGGTTTAAACTGTTTGAAAATTAAAATTATATAAGTAAAACAAAATTATAACAGGGAAAACTCCCAGTGTCAAGGAAGGGTTTCCAACCTGTTTTTGATTGACTCAAAACCATCTTTCTGATATAGTTTTGCATTTGCTGGTGCAATCAAAGATCAAATTGACCAATACGACAAGGGGCATGCTATGGTCGGAAAAGATCGCAAAGTCAAGAAAGAACGTGATATAAAAGAAGGAAAATACGAAGGAATAAAGAAAGATCTGGAACGCCAGAAAGCCGTTCTATTGGCCGAATCCGGAGAAATTATTTCGGGCGGTCTAAACCCGGGCACAGAAAACTTTCCGGACATGACCGATCAAGCCTCGGCTGAAACGGATCAGAATTTTATACTACGTCTCCGTGAACGAGAACAGAAATTGCTGAAGAAAATCGATGAAGCGTTGGAACGCATCAACAACGGAACGTTCGGCATCTGCGAGAGCTGCGGCGAAGAAATCTCCCTGAAACGATTGGAGGCCCGGCCCGTCACAACCTTGTGCATCGATTGCAAAACACGGCAAGAGGCGGACGAGAAGATCCGCGAATCCTGAGGCATGGTGGGCGATGTTGGTATCGAACCAACGACCTCTTGCGTGTGAAGCAAGCGCTCTACCACTGAGCTAATCGCCCCCGACGAAACATCCTTGTAACACAGTCATTTCTTTATGTCAATCATGGAACGCATTCCGGTCCTTCCCCTCGGATGTCTTCCGATCTCCGCCAGGCGCCCGCCACACATCCATGAAGGGTCGATTATAGACCATCCGCTAAGTCTTCGTTCTCCTTCCCTCCCACTCCCGCCAACTCACATAGATCACTGGAATTACAATCAACGTTAACAGGGTGGAGGCAAAGACTCCAAACAACAGCGAGATGGCCAACCCCTGAAAGATGGGATCGAAGAGGATGACAAATGCCCCGACCATTAATGCCGCGGCGGTCAGGAGAATGGGTCGTGTGCGCACCGCGCCGGCCCGAATCACCGCATCGGATAACTCCTGGCCGTCCTGTTGCTCGGTCAAAATGAAATCCACGAGCAAGATGGAGTTCCGCACGATAATTCCGGCCAGGGCAATAAAGCCGATCATCGACGTGGCCGTGAAGTAAGAACCGGTCATCCAATGGCCCGGGACAATTCCCACCAAGGTCAGAGGAATGGGGGCCATAATCACAAGAGGAATGACAAAGGATTGAAACTGAGCCACGATGAGAAGATAAATTAAAAGTAGGGCCGCCCCGAAGGCGAGACCCATATCCCGGAAAGTCTCGTACGTGATTTGCCATTCTCCGTCCCATTTTATGGCGGGTTTTTTCTCCGACGGAGGCGACTCCGCATAATATTCCCGTATAGAGTCTCCATCCGGAAGGCGTAACGCCTCCAGTCCCTGGCCGATATTCAGAATGCCATAAACGGGGCTTTCCTCCCTTCCCGCGACATTTCCCACAACATAGGTCACGGATTTCAGATTTTTATGGTCGATCCCCCTTTCCATCGGCTCCTCCCGGGCCCGCACCAGTTCCGAGAGGGGGGTCATGCGACCGGAAAGGTTGCGCAGGTGGATTTGTTCCAAACCCTCGGTTCCTGAACGAAGGGCCCGAGGTAGCCGGACCTCGATCGCCACCGGATTCTTCTCCTTCGGAATGTGCGCCAGACCGGCGGCACTCCCCTTCAAGGCCAGTTCAAGCGTTTGGACGATCTCATCGGAAGAGACGCCATCCAGGGCGGCCTTCACCGTATCGACTCCAAATCGGTATTGTACCTGATCGGCTTCGATCGAGTCGTCAACGTCCACGATGCCGGCCGTCTGCTCGAACACCTTGCGGACGCGTCGGGCCAGTTCCGTGCGCTTTTCATCATCGGATCCGTACACCTCCGCGACCAACACCGACTGAACCGGCGGACCGGGCGGGACCTCGACCACCTTAACGTTGGCACCGAATCGTAGCGCCACGGCGTGGATATCCGACCGGATTCGGTTCGCGATTTCATGACTCTGCGCCTTTCGATTCTCTTTTTCGACCAGGTTGATCTGGATGTCGGCCATGGAGCCGGCTTCCCTCAAGAAGTAGTGTCGGACCAAACCGTTAAAATTAAAGGGCGAGGCGGTTCCGACATAGGCCTGGTAATTTTCCACTTCGGGAACGGTTTTCAGATAGGCCGTTAGGGACTGTGTCACCCGGGCCGTTTCCTCCAGCGGGGTTCCCCGCGGCATGTCGATCACCACCTGCAGCTCGCTTTTGTTGTCGAAGGGAAGCATCTTCATCACGGTCAGCCTGAAATAGAACAAAGAGAGAGACCCCAGCAACAGGAGGCCGACCCCGCCCAAGAGAAGGACCCGATTCCGGACGCTGCGCATCAGCGGAGTCAGCAGCCATCGGTAGAAGCGAACGAGGCCGGAATCCCTCGAAGAGGCTTCGGGACCGGAGGGATGACCTCCGCCGGACAATTTCGAGTAACAGATCCGGCAGAACCAGGGCACGATCACAAAGGCGACCATGAGCGAGAAAACCATGGCCAACGAGGCGTTGACGGGAATCGGCCGCATATAAGGCCCCATGAGACCCGAAATAAACGCCATCGGAAGCAAGGCCGCTATGACCGTCAACGTGGCCAGGATAGTCGGATTGCCCACCTCATCCACCGCCAAAATCGCGGCCAGGATCCCGCCATCGCGTTGATCCTTAGGTCCCATCCGAAGGTGACGATAAATGTTTTCCACGACCACGATCGCATCATCCACCAGAATGCCGATCGAGAAGATCAGAGCAAACAGCGTGACCCGGTTGATCGTGTAGCCGATCAACCATGAGACAAAAAGGGTCAGGGCCAAGGTCAGGGGGATGGCCAGGGATACGACCGCGGCCTCGCGAACGCCCAAGCCCAGCCCTAAAAAAACCACCACGGACAGGGTGGCGTACAGAAGATGTTTCAAAAGCTCATTGGCTTTCTCATCGGCCGTCTGGCCGTAATCCCGGGTCACCGTTACCCGAACATCGGGAGGAATCACCGAGCCCTGCAGTTCTTTTACCTTTTGCAGGACGGCACGGGACACCTGGACCGCGTTTGTTCCGGATTGCTTGGCCACGGCAAGAGTGACGGCGGGATAGTCCCCGGCCGCCTGATTTCCCGGACCGGGACCGAACCACACATAATGAACCGCTTCCTCCGGGCCATCCGACACCTTCGCTACGTCCCTTAAAAAGACCGGCCTCCCCCCGTGGATTCCGATCACGACGCGCTCCAGATCTTCCGGGTCCCGGATAAACTCTCCGGTCTCGACCGGAAATTCCCGGTTGTCTCGCTCAAAACGGCCGGAGGGAAGCTTCCGATTGGTCTTCTGGATCGCGGAGACCAGTTCCAGCGGGGTCACACCGTAGGATTTCATCCGCCCCGGATCGGGCATTACCCGCAGGCGCCGCTGTCTCCCGCCCACGATGAATCCCCCGGAGGTCTTTGGAATTTTCTTTACCTCTTCCAGCAGGTGATCCGCAATACGTCGCAGCTGATAATCATCATAGCGGGAACTCCAAAGGGTCAGGGTCACGATCGGCACATCGTTGATGTCCCTGGGCTTCACCATAAAGTCCGAGGCGCCGGGCGGCAACAGATCGCGATTCGACATCAGCTTATCGTACAGATCAACCAAACTCTTCTCCAGATCTTCTCCGACATAGAAGCGGACGATGAAAAGCGCCAGGCCCGGCCGCGAGGTGGAGTAAACATATTCGACCCGACGTATTTCGGACAGCTTCCGCTCGAGGGGTCGGACCACCAACTCCTCCACTTCTTTGGGCGAGGCCCCGGGAAAAGGAATAAAGACATCGGCCATCGGGACGAGGATCTGGGGCTCTTCTTCCCGGGGCGTGGCTAGGATGGCGAGACCCCCGAGCAGGAGCGCGGCGACGATCATAAGGGGGGTGAGTTTGGAGCGGATGAAAACCTGAGCAATCCGGCCGCTGAGACCCAGCCGATTGAAGAAACCCGGCCTTCCAGCCGGGGATTCTCCGTTCCGAGGGGACAAAATTTCCATCTTTTTTAAATCGCTCGCTAACCCCGCCCTTCCAGGCGGGGATGGCGCTCACTACTCGGATTCATGGCCGGCTTCCCTCCGGAATCCGGACGATGGCTCCCTCCCGACCGTCCGAAGCACGGGCGAGGATCCGCTCGCCGTCCACGAGGCCGGAGAGCACTTCGACCCGTCCCTCCCGTACCGGTCCCGGCCGGATCAGTCTCGACTGAACGATCGCGGATTCGTCAGCTACGTACACCCGAGATAGTTCGCCCTCAACCTGAACGGCCGCTTGAGGGATCATCAAGGCGCTTCGTCGTCCGATGGGAAACACCATCCTCCCAAACAGACCGCTCCTGATCCGGGGAACCGACGGAAGGTCCGCCTTTACCCAAAACGAGTGCGTTGACGGATCTGCGGCCGGCAGGATCTGGGCGACACGGCCATCGAGGGCAAGACCATCCAGGGCATCCAGGCGAACCACGACGGTTTGCCCGATGCGCAGGCCGGCCGCGTCCGTCTCGGCCACCGGGACTTCGAGACGTAGATGCCCCTCATCCTCGATTCGCAAGAGGGACCGCCCCGGCGAGGCGAGTTCCCCCACCTCGATCAATTTTTCCGTTATCACCCCGTCAAAAGGGGCTTTGATTGTGGTGTACGCCAAATCGGCCTCGATGGATTTCCACGTCGCCTCCGCCACTTTATAGGTCCGTTCGGCATTATCCAATTCTTGCTGGGTGGCGGATCGTTCCTTGAACAGTGTTTTGATCCTCTGATAATGGATCTTCGCGTTTTCAAGTTCGGCCTCCGCCCGCTCCCGTTGGGCCAAGAGCGCACGGCTGTCCAGGGTGATTAAAACGTCACCCGTTTTTACCCGATTTCCCTCCTTCACTCGGATCTCCTCCACCTGCCCGAGTACTTTGCTGGCCAGGGTCGCGGCCGAGGCGGAGGCGACGGTTCCCGTGACCTCCCGGTAAACAGGGATTTCTTCCGATCGGAGTTTGATCAGTTCCGCATGGATCAACGGCCTTTCGGACCGGGACGGACCCGTCTTTTTTCCATGGACCGTCAGGAAGACGACGAGAAGGACGACCCCCAAGAGCACCGGTAGCCAGACCCATTTCCGCCGTAAGATCTTCATCAAGATTCTTTCATGCGCCAAATCACACTTTCCCCTCATGATCAAGTTCTTACAACATAATGATTGACTCATCCGGAGAAATTGATTATACAAGAGTGTCACAAATAACAAAAGCCCCACTTGAAGTCCGCTGTTTCTGTGATGTTCGCGCGGGAAATGGCCGGTGCAGAACTGGGGCATTCATCGAGGAAAGGAGATTTTATGTTATTTCGATTGGTGGCGGTTCTCGGAATTATGCTGCTGGCCGGTTCGGCTCGCGGAGCGGACTCCACGGTCCTGAAGACCCAAAAGGACAAGGTCAGCTACAGCATCGGGCTGAACATCGGATCCGATTTCAAACAACGGGCCATCGAGGTTGATCCGGATCTGTTGGCGCGAGGGATCAAAGACGCGATGTCGGATGCGAAACCTTTGCTCACGGAAGAAGAAATCCAATCCGTGATGACCGCCTTTGAACAGGAGTTGAAGGCCAAGGCCATCGCGCACAACAAAGAACTCGGGGACAAAAACATGAAGGAAGGCGAGGCTTATTTAGCCGAGAATAAGAAAAAGGAGGGGGTCGTCACCCTTCCGAGCGGTCTCCAGTATAAAGTCATTACGGCCGGCACCGGGAAAAAACCCAAGGCCACCGATACGGTCACCACCCAATACCGGGGCACCCTGATCGACGGTACTGAATTCGACAGTTCATACAAGCGCGGACAGCCGGCCACTTTTCCGGTGTCGGGCGTGATCTCCGGTTGGACCGAGGCGCTGCAGTTGATGCCGGTCGGCTCAAAATGGCAGCTCTTCATCCCGTCGAGCCTCGCCTACGGGCCCCGGGGAGCCGGTCAAATGATCGGGCCCAATTCCACGCTCGTTTTCGAGGTGGAACTGCTCTCCATTCAGGAAAAGGCGAAAACGCCAACTCAGGAAAAAACGAAAACACCAAAGAAGTAAACGGGATGGTGAGCGCCGGATCCTTTTGGAGTGGCTAGGGCATCAGGCTTTTGCCGGGCGCGAGTCCGAACTGGCGGATCTTGAGGCGAAGCGTTTTGTAATCGATTCCGAGCGCCCTCGCCGCCTTGACCCTGTTCCAATTTGTTTTCAGAAGGGTTTCCATGATTAGGACTCTCTCCGCCTCTTCCGCGGCATGGCGGCTGACATCGCGAAGGGAGTTTGTCTTGGTCCCGTCTTCCGGTGCGACCGGAACATTGGACGGAGAGGGGGGATCGAGGGGATAGAGATGGACCTCTCGGGAGGTGACGACCTTTCCATCGGAGAGGATGATCGCCCGTTCGAGGAGATTTTCAAGCTCTCGGACATTTCCGGGATAATTATACTTCATCAGTGCCTCCATGGCATCCGGAGAGATCTGGACCTTTCGTTTGCCCTCCGCCTGAAATTTTTTCAGAAAGTATTCAGTCAGTAGGGGAATGTCTTCCTTCCGTTCTCGAAGGGGGGGAATCGTAATGGGCACGACGTTGAGTCTGTAGAAAAGGTCTTCTCGAAATCGTCCCGAGCGCACCCCTTCCTGAAGGTTTTTATTGGTGGCGGCAATGACCCGGACATTGACCCGGTGCGTACGGGTTCCGCCGACGCGTTCAAACTCCTTGGTCTGAAGCACCCGGAGCAGTTTGCCCTGGACGTTGGCATCCAGTTCGGCCACCTCATCCAAAAAAAGGGTCCCCCGATCCGCCAGTTCAAACCGTCCCGGTTTGGCCGTCACGGCGCCGGTAAATGCCCCCTTTTCATGCCCGAAAAATTCGCTTTCCATCAGTCCCTCCGGGACCGCGGCGCAGTTGACGACGATAAACGCGGCCTTTTGCCGGGGGCTCCTCTGATGAATGGCCCTTGAGATGAGGTCCTTTCCCGTTCCCGTTTCTCCCTGGAGCAAGACCGTGGCCTTGTCATCTTGGGCCACCTTGGCGATCATCCGGTGAATATTCTGGATCGCCTCACTCTCCCCGATCAATCGGACGGAATCTTCAAGGAGACCCAGCTCCTCCCGGAGATAAACATTTTCCCGCACCAGTTCTTGATTCTTGATGGCGCGTTGAATGGTGATCAAGAGTTCCTCCTTCGAGAACGGCTTCATGACATAATCAAACGCCCCTTCCCGCATGGCTTTCACGGCGGTTTCGATTGTTCCGAAGGCGGTCATGATGATTACGTTGAGGTCCGGATTGATTTTCCGGAGGCGTTTGAGCGATTCGATCCCGTCCATCTGGGGCATTTTCATATCGCAGATCACCAGATCAAAGGATTGATTTTGGGCCAGGGCGAGGGCCTGTTCCGGGTTATTCTCCGTGGTGACATCATACCCCTCATGAGTCAGGATGTCACCCAAGATGCTGGTCTGCACTTTTTCATCATCGACAATTAGTACACTAGGCATGGTTCGTTTCCCCTTGAATCGGGAACAGGAGCGTAAACACCGAGCCCCTCCCGACCCGACTTTCTACTTTGATCCTTCCGCCGTGCTCCTGAACGATCCGCTCTACGATCGAAAGCCCCAATCCAAAGCCGCGTTCCTTCGTGGTGAAATAGGTACCGAAAAGCCGCGGCAGGTTTTCGGGGGGTATCCCGCAACCGGTGTCGGCGATCGAAACCGCCACCGCTTCCGTCCCATGGTTTAAAGCCGAGGTGGTCAGGGACAGTTCGCCTCCGGTCGGCATCGCCTGCAACGCATTGATCAACAGGTTGAGAAGCGCCTGGCGCAACTGGTGATAATCCACGGACAGCCGGGGCAGGTTCCCCTGATAATGACGATGAATAATGACCTTCTGCTGGTCCGCCTCGGGAATGATGGAGGCCAACGTTTCGTCGATCAAACCGTTCAGATCCGTCGGCTGCCGAGATAGAGAGATTGGCTTTGCGGAGCGAAGGAAACCTTCGACGATTTTATTCAGCCGATCCACCTCCCGCTGGATGTTGCTGGACAAATCCAGGAATTTCTCGCGTTCCGGTTGACTCGCCGGGGCAAACCGGTCCCGCATATGATCGATGATGAGACCGATGCTGTTCAGCGGGTTTTTAATTTCGTGGGCGACCCGGGCGGCCAACTGGCTGGCAATCTCGAGCTTTTCCACCCGTTTTTGCGTTTCTTCCAGTTTGACGATTCCCTCGGTCATGCGGTTAAAGGTGGCCATCAAGACGCCGATTTCATCCCTGCGGGATTCATCCAGTCGTTGGTCAAAGTCACCTTGACCGATCCGGACCGCCGCCCGGACCAATTCGCCGATCGGCCGGGTCACGCTTTTGGCAAAATAGGAAGCAAAAAGCAGTGCAATCATAAAAAGCCCCGCGGTCGTGAACAAGCCCCACAATTTGATGCGGTCCAACTGCGCCACCGCAGAATCCATCGACATTTCGATTCTACCAAGGCCCAAAAGTCGATTCTTCTGGAATACGGGAAAGGTCATGAACATATAGGTGTGATCTCCCCGGTTCTGGATCCGCGTGTCGATCTTGTTCTTCTTCAAATAGGCCATCGTCTCCGGGCCGATTTGCTCGTCCGGCGGAAGGGTTCGTCCTTCCCTTTGCGCCGGATTGTCGATCACCACCTTATTTTGGTCGTCCATGAAATAGAGGTCGTTGATTCCTTCATTGACGCTAAAAATGTCGAAGCGGGCTTCCTCATCGCTGAAATGCTGGATGAAGTCTCGGATTTGTTGTCGGTCGTCCTCCGAAAGGTTGGCGAGAACCTGATGGTCCGTCCTTAAGAGCAAGCGGGATAGGTTCAACTGAAGAGTTTTTCCCATCAGCAAGGCGCGCTGGCGGATTTGATCGGTCAACACTTGTTTTTCCATTTGATAATTCAGGACAAACAGCAACCCCGTCGTGGTCAACAGGATCAGAAGCATCATCCACGTAAGGCGCGACCTAAACGACCAGATGGAATACATATCGTTCATGCTATCATACGAAGGGCTCACGTCTCAAGTCACAGTCACTTTCTGCAGACTTCCTAAAGCAAATTCCGGACCATGCATCACAGCGGACTCATTCCCCGTTTAAGCGGGTTCAGCATCCTCATCTATCAGGATCGATTTACCGAAAATCGGGTGTTGAAACCTGATAACCGCTCCCATTTCCCGATTCTCTTCTTGCTGACGACCCAATTAAATGTAACTTTTCGATTTGGTATCGTCCTTGCAATGTTCGCTCAGTAAACCAATCACGACCCAAACCCGTGATTCGTTCGGGGGAGATGAAATTCATGATGATGGAAGAGAAAACACGGGAATCGTCATACGGCTTTCATCGTTGCGGGATCGTGCTGGCGGCGGGCGACGGCAGGCGCCTGCGATCATTGGTCCAACGGCTTCGAGGGAATGCCCTGCCCAAGCAGTTTGTAAATCTCTACGGAACACGATCGATGCTTGAACAGACCTTTTACCGGGTTGAAAAACTCATCCCCCCGGAGTATCTCTATACCATCATCAACAAGAGCCACCTACGCTATCTCGATGTCCAACGCCAAATCGCGAGACGTGGGGAGAAGACGATTATTGTACAACCGGAAAACAAGGACACCGGGCCCGGACTCTTTTTGCCGTTGATTTACCTATCCAAACGACATCCGGCCTCCGTCGTAGCCGTCTTTCCTTCGGACCATTTCATTGTGGAAGAAGACTCCTTCATGGATTACGTGGCACGCGCCTTTCGGTATGTTGAACGCAATCCTTCGCGATTGGTCCTGTTGGGGATCAAGCCGCGGGAACCCGAATCCGAATACGGCTATATCCTTCCGGGCCCCCCCGTCGAAGATAACCGCTCGGAGGAAATCCGAACCGTCTTGAAATTCATCGAAAAACCCGGGTCACACGCGGCCCACACCCTTATACAAAGAGGAGGCTTGTGGAATTCATTGGTGATGGTGTTCCGGCTTAAAACCATGCTGGATCTAATGGCCTTATGCGTCCCGGATGTTTTTCTTGCCTACAAACGCATCGGGGAGGCCGTTGATACTCCCGCCGAATACGACGTGGTCGAATCGGTCTACACTCAAATGACGCCGATGAATTTTTCAAAGGAGATCCTGGAAAATCTCGCCCGGCGGTATCAGTCCCACTTGGCGGTTTTGAACATCGACGGCGTTTCGTGGAGCGACTGGGGATCGGAGCATCGTGTATTGAATGATTTAAGGCGATTGGGTTGTCTGAGCGACTTGGAGCAAATCGGCCCCCCAAACCATCCGGTAGTTAGGACGGCCTGAATCCGGAACCCAAGGTCGGCCGGCCAAAACGGAAAGAGGGACCTGAAATTTATTGATAAAATATAAGGAAATACGGATGGGAAAATCGTGTTTCGGGAGGTGATTATTGTGAATAAACTGATGAACATCGGAGCGTGGACATTGGTAGTCGCCGCCGTCTTTTTGGTGATCCTGATCCCGGGGCCGGCCTCCCCTGCGACGCCGATGGAGAAAGGGGATCTCTGGATCAAAACAGCCACAGAGTCCACCATGGAAAAAGACGGTCATTTGAACCTGAACCGCATCGGGGTGTCGTCCCATCACGGGATTGTTAAACTGGAAGGAACTGTTTTGACCGGGGAGGAAAAAGGCCTGGCCGAACTGATCGCGATGCAGATCCCCGGGGTACGAGGGGTCCAGAACAACATCCTGGTAATACCGCCTCTGGATCAGGACATCGCGATAGAAAAAAAGGCCCGGTCGACTCTGATCGAAAACCCGCTGATCGATATCAGGCAACTACGGGTACGCGTGGTCAACGGCATTGTGACCCTGCGCGGCATCGTCGATCGGTCCCGTGAGAGACACTTCGCGGATCGACTCGTTTCAATGCTTCCGGATGTGTCTAAAGTCGTCGACAAAATGGAAACCTTTCAACAGGTCTGAGGACGATTGTGAATCCAAAGACATGGAAGGCACCGCACCAATAGGGCCACGATCGGGTTGTTTTCCCGGATCCTGGCCCAAAGGAGGGAATTATGGCCATTCAAACGTTGTATCGGACGATTCAGGATGTCAAAGGGACGAACACGGTTCGCGTCCAGATCGGCACGGAAGGGACGATGGTCGCCCAGACGTTGCTCTCGGCCCACGCCCCCGAGGCCCCCGTCGTTGACGATCGGGGCCGGTTCGTCGGGCTCGTCAGCGAATCCGAACTGCTTGAGGTCATTGAATCCGGAAGAGAGCTTCGGTCGACCAAGGTGGAGGACATCATGAGCCGGGAGCTTCATTTCGTAAACCAGACCACCCCGATTGAAACAGCCCTGAGGTATATAGAAAAAAACCACCTGCTCAACCTCCCGGTCGTGGAGGACGGCTACCTGATCAAGACCGTCAGTCTCCACGACCTTCTCCGAGCGATGGTCAACGCCGGCCTGGGCCTGGAATAGTCCCCCCTTGCGGCGACTCGAGAAAGCAACGGGCCTGAAGGGTGTTCCCGGCCAGGGCCTGCGGGGGGCCTTCAGGCCACAAACCAGGACATTAATGGAGGGGATTCAAATGAAATGTCGACGATGTCAGGGAATCATGGTTGAAGAACGGATCTTTACCCGGGATGGTGGAACCCCCATGTGCCGATGTGTGCATTGCGGGGATCTGGTCGATACGGTCGTCATCTCGAACCGGGACCGGCCCTCGTCCCCGTTTCCAAAGACCCAGTCAGGACGGGATCGGTATTATTAAGCTTTCTTTGGAAGAAAGGAGTTAAGCCCATGCCGCAACTCAGATCCGCTTCCGCAATCATTATTATGTTGATGCTCTTGGTGATTTTGCCGGCCTGCAATCGGAAAACGGCGACGGCCACCGTCAAAAGCGACGTCTCCTCGGACACCGAGGCGACGAAACCCCCAGCGCCTCCGGCATATTCACCGACTGTTCCTACGAATCCGATACAGGAATCGACCGAAGCCTCCAAACCGCTCGAAGTCGGGCTCTCCGGTCAATCCTTTCAGGACGCCTTCTTTGATTTTGATAAATATCTGATCCGGAACGACGCCAAAGCAGGCCTACAAAAAGATGCCGAGTTCCTTAATAAACACCCCGATCTGAAAGTTCAGATCGAAGGGCATTGCGATGACCGGGGCACTGAGGAATACAATCTGGTCTTGGGGAACCATCGGGCGGGGGCGGTGAAACAATATCTGGTCACGCTGGGAGTGGAGGGTTCTCGAATCTCGGTCATCAGCTATGGAAAGGACAAGCCCTTCTGCCTCCAACACAACAAGACGTGTTATCAGGAAAACCGGCGGGGCCATTTTGTCTCCTTAACTGCGGGAACCTGAAGTAGATCCCCGAAGGTTTACCCTTTCTTCTCTCTTCGGAAAGGAGAATATCCATGGACGGCGAAGTCCTTGTGAACCGGTCATTGGTCAAGCAATGGCTGACATGGGCTTTGGTCTGGCTGACCGTCTTTCCCTTGGTCGGCCTGCTTGTTTCGATCAAGTTTCATGAACCCGATTTTCTGGGCGGCATTTCATGGCTGACCTTCGGACGGCTGCGGCCGGTTCATGTCAACGGCGTGATCTTCGGAGCCTTCTCCACCACCTTCATCGCCCTCGCCTACTATTTCGTCCCCCGCCTCTGCGGGGTCCGGATGTATAAAGAGGAATGGGGCCGGTGGCTTTTGTGGATCTGGAATGCCTTTATCTTTTTCGGGTCCATTTCCTTCATGCTCGGATATAACGCGGGGTTGGAGGCCGGAGAGTTCGAATGGCCTTTTGCGATCCTGCGATTTTTCGTCTTGGGCGCGGTCACGATCCAGATCCTGGGAACGATCTGGCGGCGCAAGGAGAGGCGCTTTTATGTGGCGATGTGGTACACCTCTGCCGCCTTCATTTGGACCGTCCTGAACCTGATATTAGGGGATGTCATACTAAAATACGTCCCGGCCTTCTCGGGCGTCAACAGCGCCGCGATGCACGGCCTGTATATCCATTATATCGTCGGGTTGTGGCTGACCCCGGCCGGACTCGCGACGATTTATTATTTTCTCCCGGTCAGTTCCAAAAACCCCCTTTACAGCCACCGTCTATCGTTGTTGGGGTTCTGGTCGCTGGCCATCTTTTACCCCATGGTCGGAATCCATCATTACCTTTATAGTCCGATCCCCCATATGAATCAGACGATTGCGATCACGACCAGTATGTTTCTGATTATTCCGGTTTGGGCCGTCACCGTGAACTTCTTCGGGACGATGAAAGGGCGTTGGGGCACAATCCTGGGAGGGGGCGGAGGGGACAATTATGCCGCGAAGTTTTTGATTCTCGGGGCCATTTATTACTGGCTGGGCTGCTTTCAAGGATCGACCGAGGCGCTCCGCCGGGTCCAGCAGCTGACCCATTTTAACGATTTTGTCATCTCCCACTCACATCTCACGGTCTTCGGCGCCATGGTGGTCTGGACGATCGCGGGTCTGTATTACGTCTGGCCGCGGGTAGCGGGCCGTGAACTGTGGAGCAACCGGTTAGCCAGCTGGCATCTCTGGCTGACGATCACGGGATTCAGCCTGATGGCCGCCGTCCTGACCGCCATGGGGTTCGTCCAAGGGTCAATGCTGGAGTACCAGGCCAATTTCGTCGATACCGTGAAAGAGTTGAAGCCTTGGTGGGCGGTACGGAGTCTCGCCGGGCTGACGATGGATATCGGATTTCTTCTTTTGGTGATCAACTTGTATAAAACGGCGCGTGAAGGAAAACCGGTGGAGCGGGCGGTCCCGGACAGCTCTCTTTGGGAGCAAGCCCCGTCAACACAACCCCGGCCCAAGGGGGGTTGGATCGAGACCCCCTCCACGGTTTTCCTTGCCGCCGGATTGGGATTTTTCTTTATGGCCGTTTTCATCCAGGGCATCATCCCCTGGATGATGCCCGAGGACCGAACCAACACGGTGACCGATGCGGTCACGAATAAAACGATCCAGGTGGCCGACTACGGCCCGCTTGAAGCGAAGGGGAGGAAAGTCTATATCCGGGAGGGATGCTGGTACTGCCACTCTCAATACGTCCGTCCGGTCACGGGAGAATCCATGCGTTGGGGGCCGGTGTCTCAGGCGGGGGAATACGCCTTTGATTTTCCCCATCTCTTCGGAACTCGCCGCATCGGTCCGGACCTGACACGGGTTGGAAGAAAATACGGAGATGATTGGCATGCCGCCCACCATTGGAACCCCCGGGCCGTCGTACCGGACTCGATTATGCCGTCGTTCCCCTGGCTGTTCGATCCGGCGAAGGGAAATGAGCCTCCGCGCCTCAACGACGACGGGAAGGCGTTGGTGTCCTATATCCAGAAACTGGGAACCGGCATCGGCGACTGGCGCGAGGTCTTCACGCCGACCCGCCTCGCAACAGGGGCGTCGTTCAATGTCGATCCGATGGAGCGGGGGGATCTGATGGCCTTGGGGAAACAGGTTTATCTGCGCCGTTGTGTCGGATGCCATGGAGAGAAGGGGGATGGGAACGGACCCTCCGCCGTTTTCTTGGATCCCAAGCCCCGTGATTTTACCCGAGGAATTTTCAAATTCCGATCGACGCCGGGGAAGGATTCCCTCCCGACCGACGGTGATCTCTTTATCACCGTCACCCACGGGCTGTGGGGAACGGCCATGCCGACGTGGCAGGAGATCTCGGAGCGTGAACGGATGGCCGTAATCCAGTATATTAAATCCTTCTCGGATCGCTGGCAAAAAGAGCCGCTCGGCCAACCGATCCCTGTATCCTCCGAGCCACCGGTCTCCGAGGCCTCGATCGCAAACGGCGAAAAACTGTTCCACGGCAAGGCCATCTGTTACCTGTGCCATGGCGCGCGAGGAAAGGGCGACGGGGTGCTGGCCAAAGGGCTGACGGACGTTTGGGGTCATCAGGAACATCCGGCCAACTTCACCTTACCGGCGGGCGATCACGGCGGGGTGAAGCTAGGTCATGATGGAGCACACATTTATAAGACGATCCTGACCGGGGTGGGCGGAACGCCGATGCCGCCCTTTCAGGATAAGCTTTCGCCTTCGGAGGCTTGGGACGTGGTTCATTATGTCCAGTCCCTTCGGGTGCGGGCCCATGAGGCCGAGCTGGCCGCGGCGGGGCTGAAGGAGTCGGATCACGACGTATCCCTCACGCGCATCTGGGCTTCGCTCTCTCCGGCGGCGCAGCGGGGGGAAATTGATGAGGCCCTGGTTCGGGGTCGGCCTGAGAAGGCCCGAATCGCTCGGGTCTCCTCTCCGGTAGAAACATCGGGAGGTCTGCCATGACACCAATGACCAAAACAGAGGGGACGGAGACATTGAACAGATCGGAAGCGACCAAAGCCCCCGGGGACGAGGTCTATCGATACCAGGACTCGGGAATTGCGGAACGGCACGGAAAAATTCCACTGTGGCTCACGCTCGTCTCGATCGCCCTGTTGATCTGGGGGGTCTATTATACGATCCAATACTGGAGTACGGACTAGGAATCTTCGGATTTTTTTACCCGGGGTCATGGATGGGCATTCGAAAGGGGGAAAAACATGAAATATGAACCTAAGAACTTTAATCACCTGCTGGGAATAAAAGGCTTGAGTGATGGGTTGTTGAAAACCCATTTTTCCTTATACCAAGGCTACGTGGCGAACACCAATAAAATGGTCGAGCGTTTGAATCAGCTGTTGCAGGACGGAAACACGGAAACGCCCGATTACGGAGAATTGAAACGCCGATTCGGATGGGAATTTAACGGCATGCGCCTGCACGAATACTATTTCGGTAACTTGACCAAGGATCCCGCGCCGATAGACGAACGCTCGTCGTTATTTAAAAAACTGGTGAACGATTTCGGCGGTTTCAACCGTTGGGAGAAAGATTTTGAGGCCACCGGCGCGCTTCGCGGCATCGGATGGGCGGTGCTGTCCTACGATTCCATGGAATCGCGACTTTTCAACGTTTGGATCAACGAACACAATGCGGGCCAACTCTCCGGAGCCGTTCCCCTTCTGATTATGGACGTGTTTGAACACGCCTATATCATCGATTATGGGATCAAGCGGGGGGATTATATCGAGGTCTTTCTCAGGACCATCGACTGGAACATAGTCGACGGGCGTTTCCAGGCCGCTCAATCCAATGAGGGACGAAGGAAACAAGGGATAATTCATCGGGTCTAGCCGCAGGCCTAATCCGGCAGCGGCTTCCCCTTCGTTTCCGGAGCAAAAGGGAGTGCGACGATTCCCAAGAGGTAGACGATTCCGATCAGACTGGCGGCCTTGCCGGGCTCAAACAGCGTGCCCAGGTATCCTTTGACCAAGGGCCCGGTTGATGCCAGAACTCTCCCGATGTTGAAGCAAAACCCTACACCGGTGGCACGGATCGAGGTGGGATAAAGCTCCGGGAGATAGATCGGAAAGCCGCTGAAGATTCCGTTGTTGAAAAAACCCATGACCGGAAGCAGCCCCAAAACGACGGTATAATCTTTCGGCGAATAGAACGTGAGGGGCAGCATGACAAAACTGCCCAGACACATGAGAAAGAACGTGGCGCGGCGGCCGATGCGATCGGCGATCGGTCCAAAGGCCAGATAGCCCGCCAGCGCTCCGATGTTGAGGCTCATCACCGAATAGCTCACATACCGATTGACGGCGCCCGGGTCCAGATTCTGAGGAGCCAGCATTTCACGGACCAGGGTCGGCGTCCAGTTCGTGGCGCCCCACAGGCCGAAGACGGCGACAAAGGCCAGGAGGGATCCTACCGCGGTGCGACTCCGGAGGTCTCGACGGAACAACCGTTTGAGACTGAACTCGAGCAGTTCCCGCTCCCGCTCCGAGCGCGCAGCGGGAGCGACTTTCTGAAGCGCATGCTTCCGGTCCTCGCCCACCTTGAGCCAGCGCTCCGGCTCCTTCACCGTAAAACGAACCAGGAGGGTCACCAGCGCCGGAAGTATCCCGACAAGAAATAGGATTCGCCACCCGTAGGATCCGAGCCATAGATTGGCCAACGCGGCGAGAAAGAAACCGGCCGCCCAGGCCGATTGAAGAATCCCCGCCGCTTTCGCCCGCTTGGCTTCCGGCCAGGTCTCGGCCACCAGCGCGGCACCCGCCGCCCATTCGCCGCCGATGCCCAAAGCCGTCAAGAACCGATATGCCGTCAATTCCCACCATGTGTGTGAGAGCGCGGCCATGCCTGTAAAGATCGAATAGATCAGTATGGTCAGGATCATTGTCCGGGTTCGACCGATGTAATCTGCCAGGACGCCGAACAGCACGCCGCCCAGAGCCCATCCGATCAGAAAAACCGAGAAGATAACCCCGCCGTACCACTCAATTCCTTGAATCGAATTCTCGGCCCCAAGGAGCTCATGAAGCGCCGGTTGAAGCGTCACGGCATAAAGGGTGGAATCCATCGAGTCGAAGACCCATCCCAGCCAGGCGACGGTCAGGACCAGCCACTGGTATCCGCTCACCTCGGCCCAAAAGGGTTTTGGCCCCGGATTGGTTTGGCGCTCCTCTTCCCTCACGGAATATTCCCTAATCCCTGGCGATGCATCATATTATTATAAGGATAGAGTTAACCAAAGGCAACGCGGAAGAATTATCATTAAACTGCCCCAGCAGGCTTTCCGAGCCAACGGCCCATTTCCATCCCCCAAAAACCCTTCTTTTGTGTAGTTGACATTTTCCATAAGTTATGGGTATAGTCCGATGCAATACTTCCCAAACCAATCCTATCTGGAACCCCATGAACCGGAGTCGAGCAAATCTTAGGATTGTGCTGTTGACCGGGATCCTGATTTTCCCCTTCCTCGGGGTAGGGGCAGAGAGCGCCACAACCGAATCCGCGGCCGGGCCCTTGTTTGTTTTGAGCTACCAACACAATCTTCTGAGCGCAAATATTCAGGCGATCTCTTTGAAGGAAGTATTGCAACGCCTCAGCCAACTCACGCAAATCGAAAGCTGTCTCGACGGGTCCATTGGAAATGAGTCCGTCACGGTCGAATTCGAGAACCTTCCGTTAGAGGAAGGAATCCGGCAGATTCTGCAGGGAAAGAGCTACGCACTTACTTACACCCAAACTTCCTTTCAAAGAGGCGATACGACGTTGCCGAAGCTCATGGGAATCCGGGTTGTTCCGAAAGGTGCGATCCCCCCTTTAGGAAACGAACGATCGGATTCCTCCGCGCCCTTTTCCGGTTCAGGCCCGAGGGAAGATCGCCCCCATTCCGTGGCCGCGCAGACGGCGGAAGCATCCTTGCCCCCCGATGACGCGACGGACTCCGGCCTTCGCGATCAGGATCCAAGGGTCCGCGAAGCCGCGCTGGAAAGTTTGGGACGATCGGACCGGCCGATTCCTTTCGACCCCATTGCGGAAATTTCCAGGACGGACGAAAACCCCGTTCTCCGGATGGACGCCTTGGAGCTACTGGCGGAGAAAGGAGGCGACGCCGCGCTGGATCCGGTACGGGAGGCGCTAAAGGACCCGGACCCCGAGGTTCGGGGGCTGGCTCAAGGTCTGATGGAAGAGCAACGGGCTTTGGCCCTAACCCGTCTCGAGCAGCTGAAGGTGAAAAATCCTTAAGGGACACTCATAAATTTCAATGAAAGGAGGTTGCGAGTTCGAATCATTCGTTTCCGGAAATGGTGGAAATGCCCCGGATTAAGGGTCCAAACTGGATCACATAATTTTAAGAGGGAGGAGGAATCGTCATGAAACACACCTCAAAATTTAAATTCACGGCAATGTCTATTGTTCTATCAGCGCTGGCGGTGGTCACGGTTTTGACCGGGGGTCAGGCCTTTGCCCAGGTCAGCACCTTAAATGTCGCAAACGCGACGTGCGGGGACGAGGAGGTCACCATTACCTATGAGGACGGATCAACAGCCACGGCACCCTATACTATGACAGCCAGCGGAGTCAAGGCGGGAACCGGGGACCAGGATGTGATCAAGGGCAGTGCCGGTCCGGATACGATCAGCGGTCGCGATGGAGACGACATCATCTGCGGATTCGGAGGCCACGACACCCTGGTCGGCGGGAATGGCAACGATCTTCTGATCGGCGGGAACGATTCCGACACGTTGGTCGGCGGAGCCGGAGACGACACGCTGTTCGGTGAAGGGGGCAACGACACCCTGTCCGGCGGCGACGGAAACGACGTCCTGTCCGGCGGCGACGGAAACGACACCCTGATCGGGGGCGCGGGCAACGATACTCTGAAAGGAGACGCCGGCAATGATGCCCTGTATGGGGACGGAGACGATGACACCGTCATCGGAGGTCCCGGCAATGATGCCCTGTACGGAGGGACCGGTAACGACTCCCTCACCGGTGACAACATCGAGGGACTAAATGACGGACTCGCGGATTCCTGCAACGGCGGCACCGGCACCGATGACGCCGACGCGAACTGCGATAAGATGCTGGCCATTCCTTAATTTGGGGACCGGAAGGTTCCCCTGAGCAAGGAAAACCGCCCCGCCGAACCGGCGGGGCGGTTTTTTTCTTTTTTCCCATCCATCTCCGACCGTTCTTCCGGATCAGAGATCGAGGTCAGGTCTTGTCAAGCCCTTAACTCCCCTTCTCCGGATCCTCGTACCGGAGTTGACGTCATCTCCGTAGACCCCTCGGGAATACGAACACTTATCTTCAATCGATGCAATCAACCAGGAAATCTAGGCTTGGACTTTATAAGGCGGAAAAGGAATAAAGGCATCACAGAAGGATAACCCTTTCATGGTTACTTCAAAAACCCACTTTTGTGTAGTTGACATTTAGCCCGCATATATGCTTATATTCTTTATTATTTTATTTAAAAATTTTCCCAAAGCTTTAAAAGTTACTTCTTATTAGAGGCTGGGCACTTCCCACAGGGAACTAAGGGCCTCCTGTGGATTATAATGGTGCTTAGGGCTTCTCTATGAGGATGAAGCTCTTGCGCCCTCTTTGGCCGTCAGGCTTTCGGGTTACAAAATATAAGCCTTCTTCTGAGCGAATGCTCGGGAGAAGGCTTCTTTGTTTTTCGTGCCAACATTTTTCTATGATATCACGAAAGATAGGGACATAGACTGCGTATAGTGAAATTCAAGACAGCGTCACGATTCAAATTAGGCCAGAAAGTGAGCCATCTTAATTTACATTCTTTCAATAACCTCTTGAGAAAGGCTTAACAAACAATCCTTTATTCTATTATCTTTGTAGAAAACATGGCTGTTCTGCTGTCGTCAAGAGAGATGAAATTAATAAGACACCTGCTTAGCGATTGATAGATAACAGTATCTCTTAGGATAACTTGGTTATCCATCTAGATACACCGTAGTTGCCATTATCACAAGGTGGCACTTGTATTTTGGAGATAAATAATGGCACCAAAATTGCTCACTCACATAGAAGGGTGATCTAGATTTATGGATGAAGGAGCCTGAAGTTGGAACGATCCTCCCGCATGAAAGACCATCGAACACAGTTCAGGGTTTTGGCGTTAACGGGCGCATTCATTCTGCCATTCCTCGTTCTGTGGGAAAAAAACATAAACGCCGCCTCCGTTTCCGATCCACCGTTTGTTCTGACCCTCAAAGACAATCATCTGAGCGCAAAGATTGTGGCGGTATCCTTAATAAACGTCCTGGAAAAGCTAGCCCAGCTTACGAATGTCGAGACCTCTCTGGATCGTTCTGTTGCAAATGAAACCGTCTCGGCCGAATTCAACAATCTCCCGCTGGAGGAAGGAATCCGGCGGATACTGCAGGGCAAGAGCTATGCCCTAACCTACGCTCGAACTTCTTTTTCAAATGGTCGTACGCCCGTTCCAAAGGTTGTTGAGATCAGGGTGGTATCAAAGAATTCGGGACCGGGCACGGCCCAGCGGGACGCCGATTTCATGATTGTTTCTCGTGGCCGAGAGGGATCCCTTGGAACGTCCGACGCTGGAAAGGATCGGGCGCGCGAGTCGGCGGCGACAATTGATCCTCAAGCTCGAATGACCGCCATAACCACTTTAAAGGAGGAGGCTGAAGAAAAAAGGATGGAGACCCTTCAAGCGGTGATTGCCGGCCTTTCGGACGAGGATTCACAGGTTCGAGAGGCGGCTTTGGAAGTCTTGAAGGATGGAGACGGGCCTGTCCCGCTTGAGCCATTATCCGAGGTGGCTTTGAGGGACGCGAGCCCCGAACATCGGATGGATGCCTTGATGCTGTTGGCCGAGCGGAACGGGCAGGCCGCGCTGGGTCCGCTGAACCAGGCCGTAAATGATCCCGATCCGGGTGTCAGCGAGATGGCAAGGACGCTGCTGAAGACATTAAAGGAAGATTAGCGTTTAGGGCCAATCGACCGAGCCGAAAGGGGGTGTTTGCCTATAAATTTAATGTTCGGGCTTTAGCAAGGCCAGACAGGTTCACGCTCGAACGTCGGGCATACAGAAACCTCAAGCAAGGAGGAAAGGGTCATGAAGAACAAAACAAAGATTCATTTACCGATTCTAGCGATATTTTTAATTGCCGCGGCCATGTTTACTGCGTCGATTGCGAGCCCAGCTTTAGCGGACTGGACGGACGGCTATTGGGGTTCCGTGACTGCCGTGGTATGCAATGCGACCAATCCGCAACATCCATTTGCCCGGGTCATCGGGGGTAACCACCCGGGTGTCTATCCGGCGACCCTTGTCGGGAGCAATAAAAGCGAGACGCTTCGTGGCACCGACGGCGACGACGTTATCTTCGGCATGGCTGGAAACAACACAGTCCAAGCAAATGGCGGAAATGATATCGTGTGCGGGGGCGGAGTTACCGACAACCTGTACGGCGGAGACGGCGATGACATTCTGATCGGCGGTTCCGGAAAGAACACACTCAATGGCGGGAACGGAAACGACATCCTCATCGGTTTCGACGCCAACGATTCGCTGTTCGCCGGCGCTGGGGATAATCTTCTGATCGGCGGAGCGGGCAAGGATTCGCTCTTCGGAGGTGTCGGCAATGACACGCTGTACGGTCAGGACGCCGATGACAAGCTCTTCGGCGGCGGCGGAATCGACGCCTGCGATGGGGGTACGCACGTGACCAGTGATGCCATTTATGGCTGCGAGACGATCACGTATGACCACACACCTCCCGTTGCGGCCGTATATGTTCCATAAATGAATGAAGCCGCCCCGCCGTTCCGGCGGGGCGGTTTTTTTTGCGTCGACATATCCCCGACCCATATCCGATCTCGCGGTGGAATCCGGGTGCTTTATCGGGCCTGGTCAAGCCGGGGAATTCATTTCGGGGCCCCCTGTGGAACGGGGGCGGTCACGCGGGGATCGATTCCGAAAGTTTCCTTCATCCACTGCCAGAACGGAGGGAGAGGAATTTCGCCCGGGGATTTCACGGCCGGGCCTTTCGCCGTCATCAGGAGCTGGGAAAATCGCTCCTGCGCCATTTTCTGAGCCTGGTCGATCCGCCCCGACATCGCGAGGGCATAGACGGCGAGGCGAAAAGCCTCTTGGCGAACCTGCGGGAGTTGCCCGGCCCGTGCGAGAGGCTCGACGGCCGCGGAATAATTCCGCTCCGATATGAAGCGTATCCCGAGATGGTACTGCAGAAGGGGGTCGGCCCGTTCCGCCGGCCCGGCCTCGGCCACGATGCGTTGAATGTCCGGATCACTCCCCAAACGCCAGAGGACCGCGGTGCTCAGGGAAGACCGGGTCAGGAGGGCATGGGCGTCTTCGTACCCGGGATGCTCCCTTTGCATCGTACCGTACCAGTGGGCGTTGATAATATCCTGAACGCCGAAGTAAGGCAGGGAGGCGGTCAGCAGCCGTTCCGGCCAGAGGCGTTTGATGAGGGGGCTGTTTCGGAAGCGTTCCCTCGCGGCGTCCATATCGGTGAAGCCCCGAAAAAGCCTTCCGACCTCCTCCCGAGATCCTAAGGGAGCCTCGATCAGCTTTGGATAATTGTCGACGAGGGGCGGCGAGTCGCCGATGAGGCGTTTCACAAACTCGGCATCTCCGATATAGAGCGCACCGAGCTGTTCGGGGCGCTCGAACCCCACCGCCCTCATCTCGGGTCCCACAACCGGGTCGCTCCACTGGCGGATAAACTGTTCCTCGGAGGCCGGCCCCTGGGCATGGCGGGTTCCCGCCATCATCAGGCTGGTCCCCATTGCGTTCCAAAGCGAACAGTCCTCGAAGGCATCGCAAAAGGCCCGGAGGATGGCCTTGGTGCTCACATCCGTGAGCGAATGCAGCGGCAGCCAATACGTGACGATTCCGCCTTCGGACAGCCGGTCGTGAAGCAGCTGAAAGTACTCGCGCGTGTAAAGGTTTTCAACACCGG
>Ga0335084_10000188_pt1 | contig 46529 bp, 45 predicted proteins | sample Lox_Sample_44_FD_206721 | JGI IMG/M metagenome (GOLD analysis project Ga0335084, IMG submission 206721) | Soil microbial communities from Loxahatchee National Wildlife Refuge, Florida, United States - Lox_Sample_4.4 | ecosystem: Environmental > Terrestrial > Soil > Wetlands | place: USA...
AGCGAAACGTTCCAACGCAACCATCAATGATGTCCTACTCGCCGGATTGTACCGGGCTGTTTTTACGTACCTGCCTCCGGAAGATACAACCGCCTATCCGGTCATGGTCCCGGTGGATATGCGCCGGTATTTGCCGGGGGAGCAACGTGGCGTAATCGCCAATCTGTCGAGTGCCATCTATCCAAGATTGGTCAAAATTCCCAACGAAGCCCGGGGAGATACGTTGAGGCGAATCAAGGGCTGTATGGATAAATTTAAGAAGGATCAACCGGGCCTCGGCGCCATGTTTCTGATGACCGTGGGGGCGCTGCGGGGGGGAAAAATGCTCCGCAAGAGGTATCGGCAAGCGGCTACGCGTGGTTCACGATTTATTAACTACACCAATTTTGGAGTACTCGATGAAACACGCTTAATTTTCGGACAGGTTCCGATCAAACAAGCTTATGGAGTTGGGCCGATTCAGTATGCTCCCGGTGTCCTGATCGCTTTGTCTACCTTTCGGGACACCCTGCATCTCGTGGTTCAGGGGAAGGGAAATGAGCAGTTTCGAGGCTTTGTCCGCGAATTCTTGGGGGCAATCCTCCAAAACCTGGAATGACGTCCTAAATGGAGTTGGTGGCGATATAGAGAACCGGTAAGACAACCAAGAGCAGGGATGTGGTGAATAACCAGCATGAATTTGCCAGGTCGATATCGAGATCGTATAGGGCAGGGGGGATCAGGGAGGTAAATGCGACTGGCATGGACGAAAGGATCATGACCACTTTCAAAGGCAACCCCTCTTCGATCATTCCATAACCCAGCAGGAAGGCTGTCAAGGTCAGGATGGCGGGGACGATCAAGAATTTGACCGCGGACACGGCAACGCACTCCTTTAAGTAGTCTTGGATCTTCCTGATCCTCATGGCGAGTCCGATCGAGACAAGAAAGATCAGTGTTCCAAGGGGAATCAGGACCGAATTGATCATCTGGTAGATTTCGGGCCTTTTCAGTCCGGAAAGATTGAGCAGCCCTCCCGTCAAAAGGCTGGCGAGAGAAACAAGGACAAAGATGTCCGTCCCCAATCTTTTGACTTTGTCCCGCCAAGTCTCCTTCTCATGAGTGTCTGCGCTGTAGAGTCTCGCAACGGGAAAGCCTACGCCGTAATACATCAGTTCCTCAAAGACCCTGTAAAGGGCGACGAAGGCGAACCCCATCTCCCCGAAAAAGAAATAGCAGACGAGTCCCCCGATAGAATAAGTGTTGGTGAAAAACCCGCAGGCAAATAGCGAACCGGTTCTTCTCCGTTCCAATCTCAAGATCTTTGAAGCCCCGAGTGCCAGGAATCCTCCCAGAAGGATGGCGAAGACCTCCAGAACGGGGAAAGCCGCCAAGCGCCCGTCATTCATTCGGAGGGTCCATAGGGCACCCACAATAGCGATCGGGTTGAAGAACAGGAGGACCAGCTTCACCAGAAATCTTCTGAGCCGATCCAATAAGGGGAGGGGAAGATCGAGGACTTTCTTTCTGACGAGTGCCTGGATCCCGTATCCGATCGATAACCCGGAGACAATCAAACCGAAGGTAAAGATAAACTTGAGCATGGGTCCTCTCGAGCCATGCCTTCACGGATAAAAATAGAACTGGCATGGAATCGCCGGTCTCAATAGGGTCGTTGCTGATCAAGACGAAAAACTCTGTAACATTCGATCGGGCTATTTTCAAGGCAGGACATGACTTACTGGAAAAGGTCAAGGGGAAATAAGGTAACAACGGTCAGTTCACGGGATCTGTGAATTTGATGCTGTGCGCTTTGGGTCTTGTCGTTTAGCGGACTTCCGCGATGACATTGCCTCCGGAAGGAAGGATCGCAACGTCGGCCTTGTCCATTTTTTCGGAGACCTGTCTGATCGCATCTTGCATGTCAGGAGCATAGGAGAATTTCATCATCTTCACCTGCTCCGGGGAAAGCCCTTCCGTCACATGGACGACGTTAAATTTCTCTGCCAGCTCTTTGAAATAAACGACTTGCATGATGTACGAGATTCCAAAAGCTTTGAGGTGGTCGGGAACGTCCCCCCGGATGAGCCGGCGATGAAAATCTCCGGCACTTTCCGGGCTGGCCATTTCCCTGATCAAAGGCATGATCGGACCGGCCTCTTTCTGCGGGGCAACCCAGATGATTGCTCCTCCGGACCTTGTGCAGAATCCCGCCATGGTCAATGCCTTTGTGGATTGCACCCCGATCTCCATCGGGAAGGCCGCCGTAATCGTCACATCCGCCATTTTGGGCAAAGGGACCAGATAAAGAGAGGCTGCATAATCGGACGCTTCGCGGTGTTCTGCGACAGGGTCTCCTGCGAAGGCTCGGATGACCTCGCGTTTTTCGTTAATGATGAAATCAAGCTTGAAAGCCAGCCTTGCCAGCCTTCCGCCGTCGACAATCTCTTCATAAAAGGAGTTCCCGTTCATCACGTTTACTTTGCTGTTTCGGTGGCGCATCCATGTGTAATGATGGTCGGCCACGGATCGATAAGAACAGACTCCGGGCATGATAATCTTGCATCCGCCACCGTATCCGGCAATGGGATGGGGCATACATTCTCCCACCCCGATGATCAGGTCGGCGAAGGCCACCCGTCGGTTGACTTCCACAAGGGTTCCTCGATGGGTTTTTCCAATCGTGACGTTATCAGAGGCATGGGGATCATGCGAAAAAATGCGGCCTTCCATACGGGAAAAAAATTCTTTCCCGACCTTTTTCTCAAGCTGCTCCGATGTGAGGACAGAATGGGTCCCGACGGCGCAGATTCCGGTGATCCGTTCGTCGGCGATTCCCACACGATTCAGGCGGTTCAGGATCTCGGGCAGAGCGAGATGGCCGGGAGTAGGTCGCTGCAGGTCATCGAAGAGCAAAACCACCTCCATCCCCGGACGTGCCAGTTCTTCAATCTTGGGTGATCCGATCGGATGATCCAGGGCGCGTCTGATTTCCTGAATGGGGTCGTTTACTCCGGGAATGGGAGGCTTGTCCTCGGCAGAAATGGGATTCCATCCCTTCGGAAGTGAGAACTCTTTCTTCTGGTTCCCATAGTTGACGTAGTGCTTCATGGAGCCTCCCCACTGCGATGAAATGCTTCCATTATAAAACATTTCCTCCGGATTTGGCCCATTAAAAATAATGGACGCTGCTCTTTCCGACCGCGGCGGGGGAGGTGGCGGTATCCCACACAAAACCGTTACGCCATAACAGGTATGTGGTTCAGGACCCTGGTAGAACGAGCTATTCTTGCGTGCAGATGATTCTGTCTTAAATGTGCATTCCGCCGTCTGCCATGAAAACGCCGCCCGTTGAAAAGCTGCCTTGATCGGAAGCGAGAAAAAGAACCATTCTCGCAATTTCCTCGGCCCGGCCATGACGACCGAGAGGAATCACGCGGTTGAGAAATTCGGTGCCATCTTCCCCGACCACTTCGGTGAGGCGTTCCTCGATCTTCGTCTGGAAAGAGTTGTCGATGGGACCTGGGGCGACCACATTGACGCGGATTTTACGGGGTGCCGCTTCTTTTGCGACCACCCGCATGAGACCAATGAGCGCGTGTTTGGACGTCGCGTACGCGCAGACCCCGGGGTCAGCGGTTACGCCCATGATGCTGGAGGTGATGATGATGCTGCCGCCGTCATTCATTTGGGGCAAGCCGTATTTGCAGGCAAGGAAGGAACCTCGGATGTTGATCGCCATGACGGCGTCGAAGACTTCCTCCGGATATTCGGTGATCGGTTTGATCGCACCGCTGATACCCGCATGGCTGAACAACACGTCGATCTTCCCCCATCGGGCCACCGTCTGATTGATATATTTTTGTGTCTCTTGGGTATCCGCAACGTTCGCCTTGATGGTTCCCAGAAAATCAGACTTCGCCTTCAGGGTTTTGGCGGCACGGACCAGATTTTCTTCGTTGCGGCCGACAAGCATGACCCTTGCCCCTTCTTGCAAAAGGATGGAGGCGCTTGCAAGGCCGATACTGCCCGCCCCGCCGGTGACAATACAAACTTTTCCGTCTACGATGCCCATGGATTTTCTCCTTTCTTGATTGACTGCTTTATCCTCCCGGAAGTAAAAGTGAAATCGTCAGTTCGTCTCCATCTTTAATCGGCTTGGCTAAATCTGTTGGATGGGCTCTTTTTCCGTTGATAAAGAAGCAAACATAATTTAGCGGTTGACCGTGCCTGTCAAATAACCCCTTCTCAATGCCAGGGAACTGATTCGCAAGTGGTTGAGGCATTCACCAATGGTACTCCCGTTGGCGTTGACTACTTCTTGGTAATCCGTAAATCGTCGTAAAGGAGGGTAGAAAATGTTTACCTTGATACTCATTCCTTGTCCCTTTTTAAATTCAGGAGACAGAGCGCTTGTGCTTCTTGCTTGGTCAGAGCCATCATTATTTTATGTTCAGCTTCAAGGTTTGTCAACATTCGTGGATTGAAGATTGTGTGCGGAGTTACTTAACAATCATGTTTTTATGAAACTAAAAAAGCTTTCATATACAGGGACTTAACCCATGAAATTGATCTTGACAATTTAATGAAACTAGGGTACTGTACTTCAAGCCGTGCGAAGATTAATCATCAAGAATACAAAATCGATACGTCAGAAAATTTATTCCCACCTTCGCGAGCAGCTCTTGAATGGAGAGATCCCTCCTCACCAGCATCTTGTCGAGACAAAGATTGCAAAGGAAGTCGGAATTTCAAGAACACCGATCAGGGAAGCTCTTCATAGCCTTGAGTTGGAAGGCCTGATCGAATCCATACCGAGGGTAGGATATGTGGTTAAGCCGATCAACGAGGATGAGGTCGGGGAGATCTGTGAGATCAGGGGGGCGATCGAGGGGGTTGGCGCCCGCTGGGCGATGGAAAAGGCCCATGACAAACTGATTGAGGATTTGAGACAGAACATTTCAATGTCGGAAGAAATCGTCGCTCAGGGCAATCCAAAAGCCTTCGTAGAGTTAGACGCTCAATTTCATGAGATCATTGCAAGGCTGAGCGGAAGCAGACGCTTACAGGAACTGGGACAGACACTGCGGCGGCATATGTTGAGGTACAGGATTCAAAGTATTTATCTGACGGAGAACGTTTTAAGGGCGATTGAGGGCCACAAGGGCATCCTCGAAGCGATTGAGAAGGGGCAGTGGGAAGAAGTGGCCAGGGCCATAAGATATCATCTGGAGCAGTCAAAGAAGGATATCTTGAGATATGCTTTTAAGGAGGCAACAAAAACAGAGGGGTCGTCTGAGGGTTCGTAATCCTCCTTTCAATTCGCTCAAATTCAGGGAGAATGAATGATCGAAATTAAATTTAAGGGTCGTGGCGGACAAGGAGCGGTCGTCGCTTCAGAAATTCTGGGGAGGGCCCTTTTCTTAGAAGGGAAGTTCCCGCAATGTTTCTCACTCTTCGGGGGAGAGCGCCGCGGTGCTCCCGTGATCGGCTTTTTGCGCGTCGATGAGGAACCGATTCTTTTGAAATGTCAGATCAAACATCCCGACCACATGATTATTTTTGATCTGTCATTGACGGATGAAAAAGAGATATTTCAGGAGTTGAAACCGAATGGATTGATCTTGATCAACTCGAATAAAGGGATTGATTTTTTTAAGAATCTGAGGAGATATAAAATTGGTTTGATCGACGCAGGTCCGATTGCCAGGAATGTGGGTCTGGGAGGGACCTTTAATATGGCCATGCTGGGTGCCTATAATCGTTTAGCCCATCTGGTCAAGATGGAGACATTGCTCGACGTGGTGAGAAAAATGGTGCCTGCAAAGATTGAACAAAATATTGAAGCGGTCAAGGAGGCTTACGAGCGGGCGCAGGTGTTTGAGGGCGAGGGATAAACCGAACATGGAAATAGAACACGATGTTTCATCTGAATTAGTGATTCCCATCTCCTATGGGAGCTCCGAGGTCATTGAGACGGGAAAATGGGGTTTTGAAAAACCGGAGGCCGCCTTCATGACAGCCCCCTGCCAGGAAGTCTGTCCTGCTGGAAACCCGATCCCGCAGTTCCTCTATTTTGCGGGCGAAGGAAAATATCAAGAAGCCCTCGAGGCGATCTTGAATGAAAACCCTTTCCCTGGGGTTTGTGGAAGGGTGTGTTTCCATCCCTGCGAAAAAGACTGCAATCGAATTCAATACGATGAGGCCGTGTCGATCCATGCGTTGGAACGGCGGGTGTTTGATGCGACCTCCAGCCACGCTCCCGGTATTCCTCCCTTATCCAGCAACGTCAATGCGAAACGAGTCGCCGTGGTGGGGGCAGGGCCGGCAGGACTCTCCGCCGCCTATTTCCTCAGGCGTTTAGGTTATCGTGTGACCCTTTTCGAGGCAAGAAAGGAATTGGGCGGGGTCATGCGCTGGGGGATTCCCGAATATCGGCTTCCTAAATCCATTGTCAAAAAGGAGATCAAGAGGATACTTCAACTCTCCATCGATGTGAAGACAGGCGTAAAAGTGGGGAAGGAATTCTTCTTTAAAGAGTTAGATCGGTTTGACGCCGTTTTTCTCTCGCCCGGTGCCGGGTCGAGTCTATCGCTGGGCGTCGAGGGTGAGGACTTGAAAAAGGTTTGGAGCGGAGGAGACTTCTTAGATCGAATTAATTCCGGGAGTAGGATGAAAGTAGGGAAAGAGGTCATTGTCATCGGCGGCGGCAATACGGCGATGGACGTTGCCCGCTCGGCACTACGTCTCGGTTCCAAAGTGACGGTTGCCTATCGCAGAACTCGAGCCGAGATGCCCGCCATCCAGGACGAGATCCACGAGGCGGAGCAAGAGGGGGTGCGATTTGAGTTCCTGCTCCAGCCTGTCAAGATCAGTCTTCTGAAGAACAACAAGGTCAGGGTAAAATTTCAACGCATGAAATTATGGGGAAAGGATCGGAGCAAAAGGCCGAAGACGATCCCCGTCGAGGGATCCACCCTCACGCGGGATGCAGATGGACTTATCCAGGCGGTAGGGGAGGGGGTCGATCTTTCCTGGATGCCCGAAACGGTAGGCCAGAACGGCCTCATCGATGTGAATCTCTCTCTGGCCACCTCTCATCCTAAGATCTTCGCGGGAGGGGATGCGGTCGACCAGCCGCGGACCGTTGTGACCGCCATCGGCGCAGGGAAAAAGGCTGCCATCGCGATCGACCTGTACCTGAGGGGGCATCACCCGAACGGTGTTTTTTCCAAGATTCGGGTTGGAAAGAGAGGCGCCCTTTCCATGGAAGCCTATCTTTCCGGCAGAAACGGAGGAACCTGGTCCCAGCCCAAAGAGGTGATCTCCTATCCACAGCTCAACACCCTTTATTTTGAACATAGCCAACGGGTGGAAATGGGCAAGTTGGACAGGATGACGGCGTTGAAGGACTTTTCGGAAGTCAATCTCGGGCTCACTCGGGAGGAGGCCAAAATTTCTGCGTTGAGGTGTTTTTCCTGCGGGACCTGCAATTACTGCTACAACTGTTATTTCTTTTGTCCTGAAGGGGTGGTGACACTCGACCCTCAGCGCAGGATCAGAACGGTTGACCTGGAGCACTGTAAAGGGTGTGGAACCTGTGCAAAGGTCTGTCCAAGAAATGGGGTAGTGATGAAAGAAGTAGGATAAATCTCTGTCATCCTTGCTCCGGCACCGAAGCAGAAATCGATTCGAATGAAGGAAGGGACATGAAAGAATTTATTACCGGCAACCATGCCGTGGCTCGTGCCGTCCGATTGTGTCGGACTCCGCTGATTGCAGCTTATCCGATCACCCCTCAAACCCCCATCTACGAAAAACTTTCCGAATGGGAGGCCTCGGGCGAGCTTAAGGGAATTATGATGCGGACCGAGTCCGAGCATTCGGCCATGGCGTCCTGCATTGCGGCTTCTTTGACGGGGGTGAGGACGTTTACCGCGACCTCCTCTCAGGGGCTCGCTCTGATGCATGAAATGCTCCATTTTGCCGCCGGATGCCGAGTTCCCGTGGTCATGGCCAATGTCAATCGACTCTTGGCCGCCCCCTGGGGGTTCTGGGCCGATCAGCAGGACAGTCTTTCTCAGCGAGATACGGGGTGGATTCAGTTTTATTGCGAAAACGGTCAGGAATCACTCGACACGGTCATCCAGGCGTATAAAATAGCGGAACAGGTCTTTCTCCCTGCCATGATCTGTCTGGAGGCATTTGTGGTTTCCCATTTTATGGAGCCTGTGGAGATTCCAGATCAAGTTCAGGTGGATCGTTTTCTCCCGCCCCTGAACCTTCCGCACCGATTCGATATCGATAAGCCCGGATACCTGGTCCCTGTGGTTCCTCCGGAGTTATACCGGAAGTATAAACATATGGCTCAAACCTCCATGAACTCCGTAAAAGAGATTGCGGACCGAGTCGATCGTGAATTCAGAGAGGAGTTCGGACGGGGGTATGGCATTATCGAACCGGTGATGCTGGAGGATGCGGAGATCGTGATCGTGACCTCCGGGTCGATTACGAGTACCGCAAGGATCGCGATCAAGACGCTTCGCGGGCAGGGGCACAAAGTCGGGCTGCTCAAGATCCGTCTTTTCAGGCCATTTCCAGTCGAGGCGATTCAACATGCCCTCAAGGGAAAGAAAAAAGTTGCGGTCATCGATCGCAACAACTCCCTGGGAAGCGGAGGAATTTTTTGCCAGGAATTGAGGGCAGCCCTGGTTCATTCTTCGGATCATCCTTGGACTTTCAGCTATATTGCCGGGATCGGGGGGACGGATGTCGATCCTGAAATCATCCAGAAAATCGCCTTGGATGCGATGAAAAGAGGAGAACCCGTCGATACACCCATTTGGATCATGGATTGAGGCATGGAAAAAGCACCAAATTCCAAGCACCAAATGTCAAATAAGTTCCAATGACCGGGATTCGAAGTTTTGAAAAGATTGTTTTGATCATTTGAAATTGGAATTTGAGATTTGTTTGGGATTTGGAGCTTGGATTTTGAAATTTGAATGGCGCGATCTGACTGATTGAACGACCTAGCGGAGGTTGAGGGAGAACACGTATGGCAGTACCAGTGCAACAACCGAATATGCTCCGACCGGGCCATGGGGCCTGTGCTGGCTGCGGGCTGGTGATCGGCATGAAATTGGTGATGCAGGCCATGGGGCCTCGAAGTATTGTCATCATCGTTCCATCCTGCGAAGGGGCGATCTCGGGGGTGTATCCGAATTCCCCCCATGCGGTGCCAGCCTTTCACTCGGCCTTCGAGATTGCGGCGCCGACGGCGGCCGGGATCGCCAATGCCCTTAAAATCCAGGGGAAGGACGATATTCAGGTCGTGGCCTTTGCGGGAGACGGGGGGACGTTTGATATTGGGCTGGCGGCTCTCTCAGGGGTGACGAAGAACAACGAGGATATTATCTACGTCTGCCTGGATAATGAAGCCTATATGAACACCGGGATTCAGGTGAGCTCGTCGACTCCCTCTTTTGCATGGACAGGAACGACACCGAAGGGAAACCCGAGACGGAAGAAAAATATCATGGAGATCATGGCGGCTCATTATAATCCCTATTCGGCCACGGCCACCATCGGCTTTCCCCAGGATCTTCAGCAAAAAATCGTTAAGGCCAAGGGGATTCGAGGAACAAAGTTTATTCATATCCTTTCTCCGTGTCCGACGGGTTGGCGGATGCCGACCGATATCTCGCCGGAAGTCTCCATCCTTGCCGTGGAAACGAACGTCTTCCCTCTGTACGAGGTCGAAGACGGGGTCAGGTATACGATTAACCATCAACCGCGGGGGCTTCCTGTGCAAGAATACCTCGCCAAGCAAGGGAGGTTCAGGCATCTCAAGGAGGCCGAAATCAAGTCTATCCAGAGGGACGTGGACGACGAGTGGGAAAATCTGAAATATAGGGCAACTCTTCATGTCGCCCGACCCCGCCGGGCTAAAAAGAAAGGATCTCTCTAAACCCACTTGCCCCATGGCCTGCTGGCAGGCAGAGGGGAAGAAGGAGGTGCAATGAGGGGACGCCATGGGGCATGTTTTTTCTTGACATGTCCTTTACGAAGTAATAAGTTAACGCTCGTTTCGAGCTGCGGATAGCGTCGAGGAGGCAGGTCGATGAAAACATTCTGGAAGTTTTTCGATAGACTTTCGGACATCATGGCAGCGCTGGCCGGGGTATTGTTGGTCCTGATATCGGCTGCCATGTGCTACACGATCTTTATGCGATTCGTGTTTAGGCAGACAACGATCTGGATCATACCGATGAGCGAGTATTCCCTTTTGTGGGTCGTTTTCCTCGGGACAACCTGGCTTCTGAGAGAGGGAGGACATATTACGACCGACGTGATCTACATCCATCTTAATGAAAGAGCCAAGCACTATCTCAATCTGATCATGTCGGTCGTTGGGGGGCTTGCTTGCGGGTTGCTGCTTTATCTCGGAATTGTCCATCTCTGTGACTGTATTTTACACGGGGTAACGGACGTAAGGGCTTTGACCGTCCCGAAATCGGCTGTTTTCATCATCATCCCCATCGGGAGCCTCTTTCTTACGATCCAGTTCTTCAGGACTGCCTGGAGCAAGCTCGGCGAAATCAGGGCAGGGAGATAACCCATGGAATGGTGGTTGATTATTTCATTGCTCTTTGGCGGTATGGTCTTTCTCCTGCTGACCAACCTGCCCATTGCCTTTGCTTTCCTCGTGGTGAATATGGTCGGAGCCTATTACTTCTTGGGAGGGATGCCAGGGCTTGTTGGGGTGGTGACGGGAGCCTTCACGTCCATTACGACATTTACTTTGCTCCCCGTTCCCTTTTTCGTCCTGATGGGGGAGCTCATTTTTCATTCAGGCCTTGGGCTCAATGCTGTGAATGTCCTCGACAAATGGCTCGGTAACCTCCGGGGCAGGCTTTCCCTCCTGGCGATTATCATGGGGGTGATCATCGGCGCTTTGAGCGGCTCGACCATTGCCACATGCGCCCTGCTCGGCAGTATTCTACTGCCTCAGATGCTGGAAAAAGGCTACAGCAAGAACATGAGTCTCGGTCCGCTGATGGGAGTCGGTACCGTTGATGCGCTCATCCCTCCCAATGCACTGACCGTGGTCCTCGCCAGCCTTGCGAATATCGACGTCGGGCAATTGCTGATGGCCGGCATCCCGGCAGGGATCATCATGTCTGCCCTCTACTTCCTCTACGTCGTCTTATGGGTGCGCATCAGACCGGAAGAAGCGCCTATGTATATTGCACCCAAAGTTCCTTTGAAAGAAAAGCTGCGGGTTACCTTAAGAGATCTGATCCCTCTTGGCTTTATCATTTTTTTGGTCATCGGTCTCATCTTCCTCGGGGTGGCAACTCCGACGGAATCGGCCGCTGCCGGGACATTCGGGGCATTTGTGTTAGCCATTTTCTACAGGCGTTTGACCTGGGAGATTATGAAGAAGTCGGTCATGAGCACCGTCAAAGTGACGGTCATGATATTCATGATTATTATTGTTTCAACCACGTACGGTGAATTATTAGCTTTCACCGGTGCCGCGGCAGGGATGACGGGTTTTATTACGAACCTCACCATCCCGCCGATCATCATACTCATCGGCATGCTGGTCGTCGTTCTGATCATGGGTTGTTTTATGGAGACCGTGGCCATTATGATGATCACCATACCGATTTACATGCCTGTCGTCACCGCCTTCGGGTTTAACAAAATCTGGTTCGGCGTGATGATGCTGATTGCTCTTGAGACAGGCTTGATTACCCCTCCCTTTGGCGTTACCCTTTTTGTGATGAAAGGTGTGGCTCCTCCTGAAGTAACAATGTCTGATATCTGGAAGGCGGTCACTCCGTACGTCGTCGTAGATATTTTATGTATCGCCCTTGTGATGGCAATGCCGAGAATTGCCACGATTGTCCCGAGCCTCATGGGATCAATAGCGAGGTAGCATTGGAAGGAATTGAATCGTATCGGATGCAAGGTTGAACAGGGTAGGACGCAGGATATTTTGTCAGGATGAAGCTGATTGAGAAGCCCGGGATTTGCTTCCGACGAGCTTGATTTCTGCAGGATGGGAATAAAATGAGAGAAAGGGGGATGATGTTATGCAAAAGAGGTTAACGTTTTTATCTGTTGCACTTCTATTGACTTTCGCCGTCTTCAGTATGGTGGGCGAGGCGGCCGCGGCGGAGACGATCACGTTGAAGGCCGTCACGGCGTGGCCAAAAACGGCGACAGACAACCAGGCGTTTTTCATTTTCACCGATCTCGTCGAGCAGATGGTCGCTCAGAAGGCTCCGGGCGAACTTAAGATCCAGTACGTCGGCGGGCCGGAGGCGGTAAAGACGATGGATCAGGTACAGGCAGCCCAGCGGGGGATGATCGACATGGTCTTCACCACAAACGCCTACTATCTCTCCGTGCTGCCCGAGGTCGATACACTGAAGCTCTCACCCTTCACACCGATGGAGGAGAGGGCGAGCGGGGCATGGGCCTATTTGAACAATCTGCACGAGCAGAAGATCGGGCTTCGTTACCATGCGAGATTAGGTCTCGACCTCAAATTTCATCTGTATATGACCCAGGCCATCAAAAGCGCTGATTTGAAAGGGTTGAACATTCGAGTCTCGGCCAATCAGCTGCAGGCGATCAAAGCCCTGGGCGCGAACCCGATCGTCATTCCGCCGACAGAAGTCTACGCGGCACTGGAACGCCACGTGGTCGACGGCTACTGCTGGCCCTCTGTCGGGACCCGCGACTGGGGATGGGATAAAGTAACCAAATACATGGTCAATCCCGGTTTCTTTAACGTCCCCAATCCGACCCTGATCAACTTGAAGACGTGGAACAACCTCCCCAAGAAACTGCAGGATATCCTGAACGACGCGGCCTTAGAAGGGGAGAAGAAGGCGGTGGCCCGCTTCGACGATCTGTTGAAAAAGGAGCTTCCCATATTGCGAGGGGGAGGCATTGAGGTGATCGAGCTTTCTCCTCCAGAAAAGGAAAAGTTCCTCAAGGTGGCATACGACGAAGGTTGGAAAGATATTTTGGGAAAATGTCCTGCCACGGGACCCAAATTGAAAGAGTTGCTCACCAAAAAGTAGTCATTTCCGGTCTATCCAGTTGCCTTTCACTTTTCCCTCCTCTCTCAAACAGGGAGAGGAGGGAGTGAAGGGTCCATTCAAAGAGAATGAACACGAGAAAGCTCTTCCAGCCGATATTGATTTTCTTTCTGATCGTACAGACGACAGCTTGTGCTCCCAAGAAAGACCTTGAAGTTGACGGAAAGAAGTTGGTCTCCAGAAAGCCGCCCTTCACCTTAGCGCTGCCTTCAGATATTGACCTTATCCATTCTTTCTCGGATGAACATCCGGGACAGAATTCCCTGACCCGTGTCTACTTCTTTGTGAAAGCCAAAGAGAGACGGGTCGAGGAGATGCTCATCGTTCAAATCGCAGATAGGACGAACCCTCAAGCCGGTCCGATGGGAGCCCCCCCCTTGAAGCCCTATACCGAGAAAAGATCTTATTTGAAGGGAAAGTTGAAGAAAGGGGAATTGGAACTGGAGTATCTGATCCAAAGCATGGCATGGAACCCCGATGCCCCCTCGCTTCAACCGATCATAAAAAAAGGGTTCCTCATTCCTCCCCATTGGGCACTTCAAGGACAATTTCTATTTCTCTATCAGGGAGAGCATGTCATCTTCCTGCGATATTCAAAGGATATCACTTCCTTTGGGATAAAGATTTCGGAAAATAGGGACGACTGGGAAAAAGGGGTGATTTCCGGAAATGAAAAGAGGGTTTATCAAGACTTCGAGAAGAGCTTCATGCAAGTGATGGATTCCATCCAGGTAAAGATTGATTAGCAGACCATCCACGAATCCCTTGTCTTTTTAGTTTCTTATACCTAAGGTTTCAACTCCTGGTTAAAAATTTATCATTTGGCCAAAATTGACCACTCTCAGGGTTACCGTTTCCTCTCGGATTGGAGATAAATTTATTTGACCAATTGGACAGAAAATGGTCACATTTTCGGAAAGTTGGCGAATGAAAAGTTGGGAAGAATGTTGTATTTCTGCCTTCTTTTGTTTTCTTTTTGTTCAGGAAGGGTTGGCACCTCATTAGATTTCATCCAGAATGATAAAACTTATTAAATTTCAAAGAGTTGATGCTGAATGTCGCAAATCAATATGCTTTGCCAAAATTTGGCATTAATTTTGCTCTTAAATCTTGAAACCAGGAAAGTTAAGGAATTCTATGCCAGAGATAAATCTTGGCGATCTTGCTCAGAACAAACTCTTTGACATTCTCAAACCCCTTTTTAGCGGTAAAAAGACGGGGAAGATTACAGTCAAGGGAAAAGAGGGTGGAGAGTTGTATTTGGAACTCGGGAATATTGTCCATGCGAAAACAAGTGGCGCCGTCGGCGAATATGCTTTCTTTTTCCTGATGGGATTGAAGGCAGGAAAAGCTTTGTTTGAACCGGATGGAGCTCCGTCGGAAAGAACGATCTCCATTTCAACGGAGCAATTGCTCTTGAATTGGTCGTACCGAAAGCAGGAATGGGATAAGCTTAAAGAGGTGATCCCGTCGACCAACGCGGTTTTCCGTCTCTCGCTTCAGAAAAGCCCGGAGAGTAAAAATATCAATGCTGACCAATGGAATGTATTGGCCCTCTGCAACGGGACGAAAACGATCGCAGAAATTGCGGAGTCCCTCAGCTGGGATGAATTCAAAGCATCCAAGATTATTTTTCAACTTGTCCAATTAGCATTATTGGAGAAGGTCGGAGACCAGAAACCGGTCAAGAAAAATCCGGTTTTAGAAAACTTTATCCCTACGGTCGAAACGGAATTGAAGAAGGTAATCGGACCCCTGGCTCCACTGATCATCAGCGACAAACTCTCTGACCTGGGAGAGACGAAGGAGTCTCTCGACCAGAGTCAGGCGCTTTCTTTTATAGAGAAGTTAGGCGAAGAAATCTCGAATGACTCAAAGAAAAAGGAGTTCCTCCGGATCATGACGGATTTTATTTCCGCTGAGAAAAAGGGAGTTGAATCCCGCCGTGTTCCCGGGGTCGATCTTAAATTGTGAAGAGGAAGATTTATGGAGTCAAAGACCCAGGTGATCGCAGAAAAGACCAGAGGAAAGGGGATCCCTCTTTTTCCGGAGTGTGGTCGAAATAGGGGACGTCAAGAATAGAAAAAAGGGGAAAGCCATGATATTTCCAAAAGGAGAAATAAAACACCAAAATCTATTAACGGCTTACACCGATGTCTCGGCCCTCCTGTCGGCTTTGAAATCAGAAGCTTTCAGCGGTATCGTTGAAATTGAATTCCCCGATAAAAGGGGGACCATTTTCATCGATTCAGGGGAGGTCCTCAATGCAGAGATAAAAGAGAAGGGGGATGCGGAAAGGGCGATCGGAAAGGAGGGGATCCAAGCTTTCTTAACTTCATCAAATCAGAAGAATGGGGTCCTCAATGTTTACCGACTGCTCCCCGAACATGTTGCCCTCATCACGAGCCACCTTCAGCATGAAGTCCTTTTTAAGGAATTGTCCACGGATTATACCCGACTGGACCGCCTCCTCTTGAAGTTGAAAGAGGATAAACATGATGGTTTCATTGAGGTTTTGACAAAGGAAAAAAAGGCGACTGGGGTTCTCTTTGTCGAGGGGGGAGAACCGGTAGAGATGTTCACCCTTCCTGAATCCGGGCCTTCTGTTTTTGGTCGAAAATCCATCCCTGCATTTCTGGAAAATGTGAGTAAGCAGGGAGGGGCCATGTTAAATGTATATAAGAGTCGCAGCAGGGTCCCGAAGAAAGAAAAACCCATCCCGGAAGGCAAGCCCGTGTTGGAAGGGAAGCCGATTTCAGAAAGCAAACCCCTTGTCACGGGCAAAGACGGGTTGCAAGAGGTCATTCCGATCCTCCAGGAAACCCTTTCGGGCGCAGAGAGATTGGTGGATGCTGCTTCTCGAAACGGGATTTTCATCGGAATCTTTAAGAGGTGCTTGATCGAGAAGGCGGAAACATTCAGTTTCCTGGATCCGTTTGCCGGTGAATTTGAATATCAGGATGGGGTGATTCGATTTTCAGGGGCAGTCGGGGAGAAAGAATTTACCAAGGGTATTCTAGAATGTTTGAATACAACCATCACTCTCCTTGATAAAGAACTTCCGAAAAATAAGATGCTTTCCTTAAAGTTGGGAGTTGAAATAAAGACTTCCTTGGAACATCATAGCGACACACTGAAACGGTTAGGGTTGACTGAAGTCGTTTCCTCGTCTTTACGATAGGGACTCCGCGTGAGAGTCGATGAAGAACGGACAGTCTGAATCGAGAAATATGAATCAGAGAAATAGTTTCATGGCATAGAAATTGCTGGTACTCTTTTGTAAGCCGAAACTTGTTCATGCATAAAGCATTGAAAACATCACACTGTAAGAAAGGTGGTAAAGAAAAGAGCTCCTTTTTTACAAGAAAAGAGGAGGTTTCCGTGATGAAGAAAGCTTGCTTAGGGTTGATCGTTCCACTTATGGCGTTGTCTTTTGTCGGATGGGTTGCCAGCGAAACGCAGGCCCAAACAATCAAACCACTGACCTATAGTTGTTTTTTCCCCGAGGGCCACACACAAGCCAAATTGGCGAAAGCCTGGTGCAAAGAGGTTGAGGACCGTACGAAGGGAAAAGTCAAGATTTCATTTTTCCCGGGTGGGTCCCTTACGAAGCCTCCTCAGTGCTACGATGGAGTTATCAGCAAGGCCTCTGACCTCGGGTTATCCGTCCTCGGATTCACTCCAGGCCGATTTCCGGTGATTGACACCGCAGGCCTTCCTTTGGGATACACCAGTGGAAAGATTGCCACAGGTGTGTCGAACGAAGTGTATCGTCACTTCAAGCCGAAGGAATTCAGCGACACGGAGGTGATGTATTTTTTCGCCCATGGTCCGGGATTCGTCCACACGAAAGGAAAACCGGTGAGAAGGCTAGAGGATATGAAAAACTTCAGGTTTCGGACTCAGGCGAACACCGAGTTGATTGTCAGGCAATTAGGGGGGAAATATAAACCCGGGACCATTAATGAGGCCTATGGAATGTTCCAAAGAGGAGAGGTGGACGGCTCGCTTCATCCTTTGGAGGCCAACTACGGTTTTAAAATGGGTGAGGTTGTCAACTTCATTACGGCTGCTTATCCCGTTGCCTATACCGCTGTTCAATTTGTCGTCATGAATAAAGAGAGGTGGAAGGCCTTGCCAGACGACATCAAGGGGATCATTCGGGAAGTCAACAACGAGTGGATAGCGCAGCACGGAGAGGCGTGGGATACGATTGACGCGGAAGGCATGCGATATTTCCTCGACAACGGAGGCCAGATTATCGGCCTGGATCGAAACGAAGCCTCACGATGGAAGATGGCGGTTGCTCCGATCATCGACGATTATGTGAAGATTCTGAGCGAAAAGGGGCTCAATGGTCAAGAAATCGTCGATTTTACGATTAAAACCCTGAATAGCATGCAATAGACTAAAGGAGATAAAATCATGACAGCTATGCGTGGAACTGAAAAGTCGGCGCCAGCAGCCTCTGCCCCGAAAAAGAAGAAGTCCGGTCTGCTCGGGTTGAGGGGGAAGATGTTTGTCCTTTTCTTCTTAATCCCAATCACTCTGATCATCGCTGCGAGCTTGCTCTATATATGGCAATTAAACACACTCTCTTCGGGTCTTGCCAAAGGAAGCACAGAGACGATCATCAAAATGACCGAGGAAGTCGTTGCGGATCGGGCAAGAGAGGTTGCCTCGCAATGCAAAGTCTATTTGATCACCCACCCGGACTTGAAAAAGGCTTTCTTCAACTATGATTTGAAATTCAAAAGGATCGTCGTGCAAAAGATTGGGGTGACAGGTCATACCTCCCTCTACGAGACGCCCGGAGCGGACGGAGTCTGGCGCACATGGGCCCATCTTGACCCTAATGTGATCGGGGCCGATATGACCGCACTTAAAGAGTCCTTCGGAGAAAGTTTCCCCGCCTTCTGGAAGATTTGCACCGGCGGAAAGGATGGAAAAGAGCTTAAGGAATCGAAGGGGTATTACAAGTGGCGGGATTCAAAAGGGACGTTGCGAGACACATTTCTAATCACGGTCCCCGTCGAGGGAACACCGTACGTCCTCTCGGCCACCGCTTACCCTGATGAATTTACCGAGCCGGTGAAATTCATGCAGGAAGGCGCTGCCATGTTTGCTCTTCAAACAAGAAATATTGTCATCGGCATCCTGGGTGGCACCCTGATCTTGATCGGGTTTATCGTTGCTTTTTATGCTTACAGATTGACGGCAAAAATCAGGTACCTGACAGAAATTACCGACCGTATCAGTGTTGGCGATTTGGACGCTGAGATCACAGGCATCAAATCACGGGATGAGATCGGAGAGCTCGCCAACGCCATTGGCAGAATGCAAGAAAGTATTCGTCTTGCCATCAAGAGGTTGAGGGAGCGAAAGTAAAAGATCCGAAAGTCGGGCAGCATTTATATCGTCACACCGGCTGATCAAAGGAGTCACTGCAGAGATTTCGCCTTTGCGACGCGGCGAGGGATGGCTTCACCTCATTCGCCGTGTTCCCTCGGTATGGCAACTCATTTGTGACGTCTACGGGCCGCCCCCCAATCTAGGTCAATCCTTGATTCCCCCACGGTATAGTCCAACTCCTTCAGTTTCAAGTTGGATTCCTTGTGCACTGTTCTTCATCTCATCAATATTCCAAAGATAAATTTAACTTGACAAAAATCCTTTTCCGACTATACTCTTGTGAACAACTTCTCAAAATATGGGAAAAAGTCCGGGATTACTCCCTATCTAACTTTGAAAAATTCCGACGATTGGTTTTGAATTTGATTCGGGCTTCTTATATGAAGAAAAGCGGAGAGGGGGTGGTCAGAGGGGCAAGGGAGCTAACTATATAATTCTAACCATTTATTTCAAAAGGAGGTTAAGAAAATGAGACGTTTCCAGGGGCTAGCCTTATTTTTATGTTTTTTTGTAATTGGATTTTGGTTTTTCACTTCTTCTGCATTCGGCCAGGCAAAACCGATTGAACTTAATTACTCTATCTTTTTCCCTGAAACTCATCAGAACGCTAAGTTATCCGCTGAATGGGCAAAGGAGATTGAAAAGCAGACCAACGGAAGGGTCAAGATCACAATGTTTTATAGCGGGACGCTGACTCCTCCTGACAAGTGTTATGACGGCGTGGAAAAAGGGATTTCTGATATTGGTTTTTCAGTTCTTGCATATACCCGAGGGAAATTCCCTCTGACCGAAGTGATTGACCTACCCATAGGTATCAAGAGCGGTCTCGCTGCCACAAAGCTGATCAACGAATATTATAATAAGTTCAAACCTAAGGAATTTGACGGTACGAAAGTGATGTACCTCCACGGCCATGGCCCCGGGTTGATCCACACCAAGGAAGCGGTCAATAAACTCGAGGATCTCAAAGGAAAGAAGATCCGCTGCACGGGCATGGCTGCAAAAATCGCAGGTGCCCTGGGCGCAACTCCTGTCGCCATGCCGATGGGGGATACCTACGATGCCTTAAGCAGAGGCGTTGTCGACGGTTCGATGGCACCGCAAGAAGCTCTCCAGGGCTGGAAGTGGGGCGAGGTCGTAAAGTTTACGGTCGAAGACTGGGGGGCTGCTTACAGCTCAGGCATGTTCGTGGTTATGAATAAAGATAAATGGAATGCGTTGCCTCCGGATATTCAGAAAATTATCGAGAAGATCAACGGAGAGTGGATTGAAAAGCAAGGGAAAACATGGGATGAGATCGACAAAGCAGGAAGAGATTATACGATTGGCCGGGGTAATAAGATCATTTCTCTTTCGCAGGATGAGAACTGGAAATGGACCATGACTGTGAAACCCATTCTTGATGAATATGTCAAAAATATGAAGGATAAAGGACTGCCCGGACAGGATGTATTGCGATTCTGCTTGGAGGCGCTCTATAAAATTCAGAAGTAAGACCAGAGAGAGGAGAAAGGGAGTGAGTGCGAACAATCCCTTTCTCCTCCCTATCGCAAGCACGGTCAGAGATAAAAAAGGAGCAATTCATGGAGGGATTCTTAAAAACAATAAATGGAATTAGCCGGTTTCTCAATGTCATTGCAGGGATCAGCCTCACCTTTCTCATGCTGCTGACTATCATCGATGTTATTCTAAGGACGAGGATCTTTAAAAGTCCTGTGGTTGGCACCTATGAGTTGGTGGCTTTTTCAGGAGCAGTAGTAATCGGTTTTTCAATGCCTCTCACTTCCTACATCAGGCAGCATATTTTCGTTGATTTTTTTATTTTAAAGTTTTCCCAGAAGGTGAGAAATATCTTCAACATTACAACAAGATGCCTCGTGATTGCACTTTTCTTGCTGGTGGGTTGGAACTTGTTCAAGTATGCCTGGGATCTACAAAAATCAGGCGAGGTTTCTCTCACTTTGCAGATGCCCTTCTATCCAGTCGCTTATGGGGTGGGGGTTTGCTGCTTTATCCTGTGCCTGGTATTCGTGTGTGATATCATAAAAATATCGAAGGGGGAATACGAGGATGTATGAGGTCACGGTAGGACTGGTTGCCCTTGCAGTGGTGTTGCTCTTATTCCTGACGGGGATTGAGTTGGGTTTTGCGATGGCATTGATTGGTTTTCTGGGCTTCGCCATTCTGAGGTCCACCCATGCCGCTCTGAACCTATTGGCCAAGGATTTCTTTGATGTGTTCGCGTCCTATGGGTTTACTGTCATACCGCTCTTTGTCTTGATGGGGCAAATCGCATTCAATGCCGGTATTGCAAAGAGGTTATTCAATACCGCCTATCGGTTCATCGGCCATGTCCCCGGGGGAATGGCCATGGCCACGGTAGCGGGCGCAACCGCTTTCAAAGCTATCTGTGGATCATCCCCTGCCACGGCTGCGACTTTTGCCAGTGTCGCCGTTCCTGAGATGGATCGATATGGTTATGACAAGAAACTATCCGCCGGGATCGTTGCGACCGTAGGAACCTTAGGTATCCTCATCCCACCGAGCGTTACACTCATTGTATTTGGCATTATTACGGAACTTTCCATTGGGCGGCTCTTCCTGGCCGGGATTCTTCCAGGATTGATCATTGCCTTCTTTTTTATCGTCATTATCTACGGATGGTGTAAGATCAATCCGAAACTAGGCCCAAAAGGCGAGAAATCAACCTGGAAAGAAAGAATCGCTTCTCTGCCAGAATTCTTACTGGTCCTGATTATTTTCTTGTTGATGATTTGGGGATTGATGAAGGGGCTCTTCACTCCGACTGAGGCAGGGAGCGTTGGGACCGGATTAGTGCTTATTCTTTCCATTGTCAGAAGGGATATCAATTTCAAAGGGTTCATCAAATCCGTTGCAGAATCCCTCCGAACGGCTTGCATGGTCCTGATGCTCATTGCCGGCTCCACGATCCTGGGCCATTTTCTTGCTGTGACAAAGCTTCCCATGATTGCGGCCGATTGGGTGTCGGGGCTTCCTTTGAATAAATATATTATTATCATCATCATCAGTTTCATTTACCAGACTGGAGGCTCTTTCATTGATGACTTAGCTTTTATGATTCTCGCCACCCCGATATTTTATCCTGTGATCATTAAACTGGGGTTTGATCCGATATGGTTCGGCATGATCATCTGTATCACGGTGATGATTGGAGTGGTCATCCCCCCTGTGGCGATCAATGTCTTTGTCGTCAAAAATATTACGAAAGTGCCTTTCAGCGTGATCTATAAAGGCGTCTACCCGTTCTTGATCAGCCTGGTGGTGGTTGCAGCTCTGCTGTTCTTCTTCCCGCAGATTGCCCTTTGGCTTCCCAATCTCTTGATGCCTGGAAAGTAGGAAGGTTGTTCTTTGTAAATTGCGCCCTGAATCCAAACGAGTCAGGGCGCAATTTACCGCTACTTGCCCTACGTGGGATTCAAGACTCATCATGAGGTTTATGGGGTTTATGCCGTAATTCCTGGGGTGTTTCTTTTCTTTCCTTTCGCCACCATGGCAAAAGATCATGGGGCGCGACATTTTGCAGCATTCGTGACACCCTCTCCCCTTTTGCTTCCGCCTCGATTCCAAAAAGAAGGACCGCCTCCTTAAAATACTTCTTCATCCTCAATTTCTTTGGAATAGCACCGTTCTTCACCAATTTCTTTAGGTTCAACTGGGCGATCAGGATCTGAGAAGCCATTTCCTTTGCGCCTCTCGGGAAAGAGTAAGGGGTGAGGATTTCATGGACGGCCCAATGGACGGACTGGGCCCAGTAGAGGTATTTTTCTCTTTTTCCGAGGAAAGGATGCTGGGGCGTGACCGCACGAAGAAAGGGGGTGAGAAAGAGAGCGAGAAGAACGGATTCGGTTACCTGGATTCGTGTTTTCAGCAATTGATCTACGTTGTCGAAGAGAGAAAGAAAAAATTCACGACTCCTTTGTTCAGAAAGGCTGCGATGGCCCAAAGCCCTTTCGAGGCCGGGAAAGAGGGAAAAAAGCAGCCCCGTCCGGAGCATCAGATCGAGAGAGGGCTTTGCCGCGCCCTCCTTGAGGTCCCGTAAGAATTCATCCCGGAGGCGAGAGGGAGAGCATTTCTGTATCTCTTCACGATGCCGCAGGATGGCTTCGTAGGTCGAGTTTTCGATGGAAAATCCGGTTCGGGCGGCGTGGCGGATGACGCGAATCATTCGAACCGGATCCTGTTGAAACCTCTCATCGGGGTCGCCGATGGTCCGGATGACCCGCCGCTCCAAGTCCGCCATCCCACCGACGTAATCCAGGATGGAGAAATCTGCGATATTATAGAAAAGACCGTTCACCGTCATGTCTCGGCGCAAGGCATCCTCCGCCGGCGTTCCAAAACTGTCTGTCCGTATGATCTCCCCTTCTTCTGTTTGTATTTCTTCAAATTCAGATCGACTCCGGAACGTGGAGACCTCGACGACCTTTCGTCCTCTAAAAAACACATGGACCAGTCTGAATCGACGACCGATGATCCGGCTATTCTTAAAGAGGGCATTAATCTCATGAGGGTGGGCATTGGTGGCCACGTCGAAATCCTTCGGAACCTTTTCGAGAAGAAGGTCCCGAACGCTTCCGCCCACGAGATAAGACAGGAATCCATGTCGGTGGAGACGGTAGAGGACTTTCAGGGCCTCCTCGTCGATCATTTTTCTCGATATGGGGTGTTTCCCCCTTGGAATGACAAGCGGGTCCATTTTTCCCTTCCGGAGCAATTCGGAAAAACGGGGTTATTATAACAGAATTGGTTCAAGAAGCCAGTCATTTAACCTACAAATCTTATCCCAAAGTGACATCAATTTGACTTGACAAATATCTGAGTTCGGAAAAGAATATCAAGTATGATCTCTGATTTTTCATAGGTTAATTCGCGATGACGAAAGGAGGGTTCGTGATGGGAAAACAGATTCAGTGGGAGGCCTCTTTAACCACAACGAAGGCAAAGGCAAAAAAGGAAAAGAAGCTCATCTTAATGGACTTTTACAATAATCTCTGAATTGGATGCCAACAGCTGGCAGCTGTTACTTACCCCGATCCCAATGTCTCTTTCTCCGTGGAAAATAACTTTATTCCTCTTCAGATCGATTTCAACAAAAACAAAGCATTGGTGAAACGTTATGCGGTGAAATGGACCCCCTCGATCATCATCTTGGATTCGGACGGAGAGGAACATCATCGCTTTGTCGGATTTTTGCCTCCCGAGGATTTCATCGCTCAGATCCTCTTGGGGAAAGGGAAGGTTGCATTCGACCATGATAACTTCGAGCAGGCCATGCAACACTTTCAGGAGGTTTTGGTCCGCTATCCCAAGGCGGATGCAGCTCCGGAGGCTCAGTACTATCTGGGCGTGACTAAATATAAGGCAAGCCATGACGCAAAGGAACTGAAATTAGGGTTCGAGGCCCTTCAGAGGGACTATCCGAGCAGCGAGTGGGCTAAGAAGGCGCAGGTTTATGCGCTGATTCCCTGACGAGCTGTTGAAAAACGTTCGTCTGTCCCGCGTCTCGCCTATCCTTCCCAGTGTCAACGAGTGGGCAGGTTTTGTTGGGGCGGACACCATTTATAGTAGGGAACGCATACATGCGTTTCCTACAACTCGCCTCTGCGCATTTTTGAGCGGCCTGACAAAAATGATCAGCAAAGTGCTGACGGATTGTGTTTTTGGGGTCGCGAATAGTTCCATTTTGGGGGTAGAAACGGGAAAGATGAGGCGGGTCCCGTGGCACGCGTTTTGCAGCTTAGCTCCGCGAGCCAATTTCTAACGAAAGGAGATAAGCATGAAAAAGCATGGAGCAGGAATACTGATCTTAGTTTTGATGGTCATTGCTGTATGCGGAATGGTTCTCCCGGTTTGCGCACAGGAAAAGGCCAAGCCGGAAGGTGCACCGAAGGAGGCGGGTTCATTTGCAGTGAAACGGTTGGTCGTTGGGACGGGAGTGGAAAACGGTGAGCCCGTAGGGGCCGCGGAGACATTTCCTGCATCGACAGAGAAGGTTTACTGCTTCCTGGAAGCGACCGACATTGCCAAAGACACAGAAGTTTCCTTTGTCTGGTTCAGTGGCGACAAAGAGCTGTCAAAATTCAGCGTCCCGCTGAAGGAAGGCCCGAGATGGAGGACGTATGCCTATAAGAATTTGAGAGAAATGAAGGGGGACTGGAAAGTTGAAGTCAGGGATTCCGAAGGGAAGGTCGTGAAGGACGTTAAATTCAAGGTAGAATAACCCGGACTCTAGCGTACCAGCGCTTTGCTGCTATGTTACTTCAAGGGAGGGGAGGACATGGTGAAATCAGTCTTTCCCTCCTTTTTTTATAAGAGCGGGGATTAAGGCTCTTTTCCACATCTGCAGGTTTGTTCAAGACAAAAGGAGATCTTAATGAGATCTGTACGCACAACGTTTCTGTGAGGAATCTGGGTCGGAGTTAACAAAGGTTAACGATGAGAGAATAGGGGATATCCAAATTGATGCCGGTAACACCTACGAATCTTCACTCCTGGATAGCACAGAAAGGTAACAATCAACGGTTGAAATCTGCAAGAAAAAAAAGCACAGGGAGCGCAAAGAAAAACTGTAATGATGCCCCAAGTTGGGGTGCTCAGTTGACTCGTTTGAGGAAACCCCGCGAGCAAAACGTAAATAACAGACGCTCCCTGCCTTGGTCGGGTTCGAAACGTTTGTCACGTGCCAAGAACTCCTCAACCGCTTCCATGGGACCTGGTCCCGAATACGTCACCACGGGATGACCATTCAAGTTCGTGTCTTGGACGATAACGTAACCACCCACCTGGACGAATGGTGAATAAGCGAAAAGTTCTTTGAGTACGTGATCTTTATGGTGGTCTGAGTCAAAGATTATGATGACCTTCTTCCCCTCGACCCTTTTCCTGATTGCCTCTACGACCTCAGGGGCCACCGAGCTCCCGAGAATAAAGTCAACCTTTTCTTTCCAAAGCGGAAGTTTCTTGACCTCCTGCGTGTGATCCTCAATGTCCACCGTAATCACGCGGCCGTTTGGGTTAACCTGCTGGAGGATTGTGGCCCAGACCAGTGCGCTCCCGCCATGGAAGGTTCCGGTTTCCACGACAAAGTCTGGCTTTGTCTCAACGATTATTTCTTGAGTAATCCAGATATCCATAGGGTTTTGCAGAGTCCGGATCCCGAACCATGTGTTGTCCCGCCAAGTGTTATCATTCTTTTGCCAAAGTTTGTGAAATTTATCGACAACATCTTGCTCGCTTGCACTTAACCTCTTTTTCTGAAAAGGCGGGAGAGTATGTTCAGAATGGACGCATCCTACCAAAGTAAGCAAGAATATAACGGCTATTGCATTGATGGCGTTGATTACTTTCCTCGCACGGTCACTCATCTGAGTTATCTCCTTTCTTTAGCTCCAGTCGTTTAGCTATTTTACCTTACTTCATTCCGCTGGCCTCGGCACGTTGCAGAAGGAGCAATGTTAAATGGCAGGAACTCGTTTCGGCCGGCCTGAACATACGAAAAACGAGGTCGCAGGTAAAGCAAAAAACCATGAGATCTGGAGTGCTTTTTAAGTAAGGTAATCAAAATATCTTATAGGCCGTTTAAATGCGGTCAAATCTTCTTAATATTATTAAATGGGATTTGTGTTTTTTTTCGAAGTCCGTCAGTCACTGCTTCAGGAAGTTGTCCTCAATTTGCCAAAATTCCACCGATCAAAAAGCTAATTTAAAAGCTTCACCTGCGTATACGTAACAAAATTGATTGACCGTTAGAGTGGCTAAGGGGAAAATCTCCTGCCTCCTCTCTTACCTAGCCCAGCAAAGATCATCTTCTAGTAGTTCACTGTTTCAACTTGAAGGAGGTTACTTCCCAATCAGATATCGTATCCCAATAGTCACTCTTTTCACATTGGTACTTCACCATATATTTCACATCTGGCGAATACCAATACCAGGCTTTACCTTCTTTGGGTCGACCTGCTGCCTGTACAACCGTTTCGTGTTTATACTCTAATTTAAGGGCTTTGAATTTCCCCGCCTGGACCTCGACCTCTTCCCACCCCAGCACAGTGAAGGTCTCAAGATATGTCATCTCTTGTGATCCTAAGCCAACTGACTTGGTTATATATTGGTCTTTCCAGGTCTTCCCGATATCTAATGGAAAATTAAAAAGTCTTTTGTTCCTTCCCTCATACTTTATCCTCCTGTCTTTAGCCATGTAGTAGAGCCTGTTCAGAGAGCTCTTATCACATATAAACGTTACTTCCCCTTGCGAAGTCAGATATTTCACAGTATAAGTCTCTTGATCGGCATTCACCACCGTCACAACCAAATCTGATATCGTCCACTTGTCTCCTGCATTCCAGACGGGGGCTTCGACCTTATCCTGACCATACAGGATGACCGGTATAGATAACACTAAAAAGCTTAATAAGATTATCTTTTTCATGTCCTTCCCTCCTTAAATAGCGGTCTCTCTCTGAAAAGTATTATTTTTCTTATTAGAAAGTCAACAAGATTTTTCCACCAAATCCCGATATAAGAAAAATAGACGTAACTGGTGGGAAGAGTGGCTCTCCTATTTTTTTGGCATGACCTCAAAGGAATCTAGGATGGTCTTCAAATCCGCGCGGTCGTCTGTTCCCTTTTTCTCCAAGATGACGTATAGGATAAAGATCTGGTAAGGCTCCGTAAAAGCATAAACCCATCCCTGCTCCCGCCTCACCCCGTTTAAGGTGAAGATGACACTTTTTTTGGCGGCATACTGGACGCCCTTGAGGGAGATCGGTTCTGTGGGATTGGTCTCCACTTGAAGATCCTTTCCGTAATCTTCCTTAAATTCCGAGATCACCCCCTCTGTCACCATGCCCGTCAACGCTTCGATCATGGCCTGGCTAAACCTGACGCGCCTGCCCGCGGGTTGAAAATCAATCTGAAGGTTCGAATGGGTAGAAGGGTTGAAAAGGAAAAGCAGCGACGATTTCAACCCTTGTCTTTCATATCCCAAATCCTCCATGAAATCCGGAATCTCAGTCGTTACTCTCCAGTGGGAAGGAGCGGAGATCTTAAATGGAAACCTCATCCCAACAAATTGATTCGCCTCGATCTTGCCCACGGGGAGACTGGAATCGACGATGACCTCCTCACGGACAGGAGTCTTGCCACAGGCCGCCAAAAGAAGGAGAGTGAGAAAAACCAGCAGACTTTTTTTCTTGACCATCTCTTGCCTCCATATGCCAAGGCGGTGTCTGAAAATCTTAACCATTCCGTTTGAAATATGCAAACGGTTTCCACCGATAGGAAACATCCAGGCCATACTGTCGCGTAAAACATTCCAGGACGGCCGGTGCTTGTACTGGCAACGCTTGGGAAGCGCCCCCAACCGTCTTCCGGTTCCTCGCCATCACGCCGTGGACAGGCCGTTCACGACCTTCCGTCAATTTTTTCGTTTATATAACTGCATCAAGCCTTTTTTTGGAGAAGTAAAAATTAAATCATAACCCTTGTCGAGTTGTTGACGGATGGACTTCGTCGCTTCATGATTTTGCTGACGCTCTTGAATCCCCCAAACCAGCACGTAGTCAACCCGTCCCCCGGTGCGTGCTGGGTAGGTGAGGAAATCGACTTGAGGAGGATCCCATACGATCGATCTGCCTTTCGTCCCGATATGGACATAGGGATTAAGGTTTGGCTTAAAAATTATCGGAAAAATGTTGTACGCCCCGGCTTCGTAGTTGGTGAAGTCTACCACCTGCCTCCGGGCTGCGATATGACCCGAGGCGTGGAGGAAGGGCCGGACCTTCAGCGACAGCACCCTTCCATCAGGGGCGTGTCCCCTCGAGTCGAAAGCGAGGGGCAAGAGAGTCGTGTTGGGATGGATCAGGTCCATTCCGGAGAGGTATTCCGCTAAATAATCGTCCAGCTCCGCGTATTTTAGTGCGTGCAGGCAGAGAAAGGCCACGGTGATGACAAGGGCAGCAAGCATGATTCCACGCTTCACACTTCTGAGATAGGTCTGGCTTCCAAACCAGAGGACAAGCGCAAAAAAGGGATAGAGGTTCAGCCGATCCGTAATGAAAGAACCCTCGGCCATCGCATTGGGAGCGAAGAAGTAGATCAGGACATACCCGAGCACGACGGCGAGGAGACCATCCCAATCATTGAGGCGTCGATGCCGTATCCTCGACACGACGAGTGCCAAAAGAATCGCCGCAAAAAGAATCCCGAGCCCTATCGAACAGAAAGACTCTTCTCTCTGAAACGATACCAGCGATTCAATCTGCCTCAGGTCCCTGAGCAGCCAATAAAAAGACCTTCGAATCCCTATCTCGGGAGATTCCAACCCGTGCCTGAAAAGAAAAAACACAACCAGGGCCATTGTCGGTAAAAACGCTAAGAACAGAGGGAGGAAGCGTCTTCTAATGGCTTTTCGGAGGAGTTGGAAATCAAAGGGCCGCGCGATCCGACCCCGGGTTTGGTCAAACAGAACAAGCCCTAGCGTCAGAAGTGTCATTCCGACATAGGCCATCAGCAGGGATACGATGTGACAGAAATAAAGCACTAAGGAAAGGATGGCGAGGCCCGCCGTCTTTCGCGGTGTGAATTGCTCCCGGTGCTTCATCCAGTGGCCCATCAAAAAGAAAAATACCGGCAAGCTGTAAGAAAAGGAATAGAAGCCCATATGCAGCGGGTAATTGTAGATAAAAGGGAACATTAGGAAGGTAAGGAATCCCGAGTCAGGGCGAATCGCCCTCAGCGCATAACGTATCGACAGGGGGAGGAGGATGATATAGCCGCTCAAGAAGATCTTCTCAACGAGGCAGACCGGCACGAGAACCATCAGGCCTGCCAAGACGAGGTGCCCAAGCCACGTGGGTTCAAAATTCTTATTGAAACTATAGTATTCCCGGAAAATGGCTCGATCCGGATGAAGGTAATCGACGATGATCTTGGCATTCTCAATGTGGGTAGGTCCGTCCTGAGACGGAAAGTTTTGGAAGACCCAAATAGGGATTAAGTGGGCCAGTAGGAGGGCAAGGAGGAGCAGGTTCTCACGATGGTTCAGCCAGGCACGGATACGATTCCAGAATTGCATCTCGCTACCACCGAAGCGTTAAAACCAAGGGATGAAATACGCCTCGTTTCTACGGTGTCTCTGACCCCCTTATTCCATAAGTTGATTCTTTTCTACACCGGCAGAGGAGGTTTAGCCGACCTTCGGCAAAAGTTACTTAACAAGAAATGGCGCCATTGTCAACCTGGCAGATTACTGACCTGCTCATCTTCTTTTCCGTTTAGTTACTTTTAGGGAAAACAACTTCAAGAACCCGATTTTGCTGCAAGCGATAGGCTGGAAATTTAGCAGCAAGAGACAAACTTTGTTATGCTTTGTTTCGATCGCAAATCTTCATCGCTTAATAGAAGGCCCTCGCGACTATGGGTAGCATCTTCCATATCCAAATATGGGTTCAATAAAAATTTCTCGTCTTAAAGGAAGATGATAACCAAGAGTTTGAAGAGCAGGATGACTAAGAATTGGGCGAAATTCCACATGGATGTGTTAAATTCCAAAACGAGACGCCACCCCAGCTTCCTCCGTCATAAGGAAGTCAGAGAAAAGTTATCCTTCTTTTCTTCGGTCTAAGAGATCTTCGTCTTCCCCCGCCCTCTTAATCCAATAGAGACGACTAGAGTCGAAGGGATAAGTGTTCTTCTGGATTTTAAACGATGGCTCCTTAACCCAATCTTTACGTTGATTTCTCACCACTTCCCAATCCCCATGCTTCGGACAAGCGGCTCCAACTCCTCCTTGAGCCGTCTTTTGGTCCAATTCTATATGCAAATTTTTAGCAATGTTTTAGAAAGAAAAGAGGATGAATTTCGTGTGGACTTGTTTTTGGAAAGGAGTAAAATGTGGTTGACGTGGAATAATAAAATAAAAAGGGGAGTGGAGATGAAAAGGATTATGTGGGTTCTGTTGGCAGTGGTGGTTTTGGGCGGGTGTGCTGCACATCCTAAGCTGGTCTGGGCCAAAACGGATTATGCAGAAGAAGAGTTCAAAAGAGACAATTATCAATGCACTCAAGAGTCAAGAACGCAATGGTATGGACAAGGGGCAGTTGGAATAGCAGTTGCTAGCGCAAATGCTGAAAAATCTTCTCGCAATCTTTATCAAATGTGTATGGAGGGACATGGATATAGATTAATGACAGAGGAAGAGTTGAGTACGAAAGCTAACACGGGGATTAATTGTGATATCAAACCAGGTCCTGCCGTCGTCACAAAGGTTGTCCATGGTTCTCCTGCCCATAATGCCGGGGTAAGGCTTGGAGACATAATCATAGAAAGAGATGGGAAGCAGGTCAATTCTGTCCTCGATATGCAGAAGTTACCCAAGCTAGAGGCTGGCAAACCGGTGGCATACAAACTCCGGAGAGGAGACGAGATATTCGAAGTGCTTTTAATTCCTATTCCTGCAACAGAATTAATAAGATAGAAGCGGGCTTTATGTAGGGTTCGCCTTCTTTTTAGGAGGAGTTTATGAAAAAAATTCTTAATGTGGTGGCTCTGATTATATTAGTAGGGTGTTCTTATAACTCCCGATATTTAAAAGGACAGTATATTTCAACCGAGCAGTATAACAGCATCTGTTTTTGCATCGTTGAAACCAAATTTTACAAAGGAATGGATGTGAAGGAGGTTATCGAGTTAATAGGTGAGCCACAGATACGCTTCTTTAAAGCCTTCAATATCATACTGGAAGAGTGGATTATTCTACGGGCCAAAGCCAAGGTTTGAAGTGGCAGGTCAATTTTGACAAAAATTGGAAGTTAAAGTCAATCCATGAATTTGTGCCGGGACGTTTTGGCTGGAGGAATATTTTGGCGAATGTGGAGCAGTCGGTAATTTATCAGGCTGGAGGACCATATAAGAACAGGTATTAGAGTTAAACAAAAAGGGGTCAATGATGTAAAGACAATTTTGGTGGTTATATTGGCAGTGGTGATTTTGAGTGGGTGTTCTTGTTTATCTGCCCCATTTAAAGGCGATCAAAGTTATGATTAATCCACAAACCGGAGAAGAGTTTAGTTGCATATATCCATAGTTCAATGGGTTCTTTTCAAATGGTCTTATTTTTAGCAATTAATCATTTTTTTGTATAGACAGTAGTTCATCTCAGCCCCGCCTCTAGCCCCTAGTTTATTTAAAACAAAAATGGGACCCTTGAGAAGCTTGGCTAACTCCTCGGCCATCAATCTCCCGGAGACGTCTACCCCATCCCTTAAGGCCATTGGAATGACCATAATCACCTGTCGATTACCAATTGCAATCGAGCATAATTAGCCCCTCGTTGATTACAGTTATCCGCGGCCTCCCAAGAATGCTCGCCGCTGATAAGGTCAGTTTGAAACTTTCACTACAAATCATCAACTGAAAGCAAGAATAGGCCTGCTGGAGGAGGTCCTTAGCTCCCTGGTCTGAAGATAGTTCTGCAAATATCTGTTAATCTAATTTTGGAGGGGATTCCAAGATTACTTTTTTGGAAGCTCGCAGAGCTCGATGAGAACGCCGCTAGAGGACTTGGGGTGAATAAATGCGACTTTGGTGTCGTGAGCGCCCGGTCTGGGTTTCTGATCAATCAACGTCGCCCCCTTCTGAAGGTAGGTCTTGACCTCCGCCTCGACATCATCGACCTCAAAACAGATGTGATGGATTCCCTGGCCTTTGGATTCTAGGAACTTTGCGATTGGAGAATCCGGTTCGGCAGGCTGGACCAGTTCAATATTGGACTCCCCGATCTTAAAGAATCCAACCCTGGTTTTCTGCGCGGTCACCACTTCAACCCCTGAAAGGTTCAAGCCCAGAACACTCTGGTAGAATTTAGCTGCCTCTTCGATATTGTTTACGGCAATGGCAATGTGATTGATCTTTTTAAGCATAATCAACTCCTCCTACAAACGCATAGAGCAAAGCGCATAGGGCATAGAGAAGATAATAAAGGCCATAAATGCCAAGGTAGCTTTTTCTTTTGTGTTGTAACACTATGCCCTATGCCCCTTGCCAATTTAGATCATGTGGTTTTTACATTCTTTTTGATATACTCAATAATATCTTCTGTCGAGGCACCCGGTTGAAAGATCTCTTTGATTCCAGCCTTTTTCAGTTCCGGAATGTCGTCGACCGGGACGATTCCTCCTCCAAAAACAAGGATATCTTCCGCTCCTTTTTCTTTTAGAATCTGAACAACCTTTGGAAAGAGGCTGTTGTGGGCACCGGAGAGACTGGAGAGGCCTACGATGTCCACATCTTCCTGAATGGCAGCGTTGGCAATCTGTTCCGGGGTCTGTCGTATTCCCGTATAGATCACCTCCATCCCGGCGTCCCTCAGGGCTCGCGCAATCACCTTCGCGCCTCGGTCGTGGCCGTCCAGCCCCGGTTTCGCAATGAGCACTCTTATCGTTCGGGCCATTTCTTTACCCCCTGCAAATTCGGAGTGTAGATTGCGGATTGCGGAAAGATTCTTAAACGACAAAAGATAATTTAAGACTTTAGAAAACTCCGCATTCCGAATTCCACATTCCGAAATTAATTAGCGTTCTCGGTATTCTCCAAACACTTCCCTCAAGGTGTCCGAGATTTCTCCCAGGGTGGCATAAGCCTTGACCGCCTCCAGGATCGGAGGAATCAGATTCCCTGTCCCCTGGGCGGTGCTCTTTAAACTATCTAAGGTTTCTTTCACTCTGGTAGGGTTTCTCTCTTTCTTAACCCGGGCCAATTTTTCCTTCTGGTATCGTTCCACCTCAGGCTTGATTCGAAGGATATCCCTGAGAGGCTCCTCTTCGATCTGAAATTGGTTCAACCCAACGACGATCCGCTTTTTGGCTTCGATCTCTTTCTGGTATTGGTAGGCGCTTTCCCCGATCTCCGCCTGGATGTAGCCCGATTCAATCGCCTTGACCGCCCCGCCCATGGCTTCGATCTTCTCGATATATTCTCTGGATCTTTTTTCGATCTCGTCCGTAAGGGCTTCCACGGCATAAGACCCTCCGAGGGGATCGATCATGTCGGCGACGCCGCTTTCGTAGGCGATGAGCTGCTGGGTCCTGAGTGCAATCCTGACAGAATCTTCAGTGGGCAAAGCATATGCTTCATCCCTGGAATTTGTGTGGAGGGATTGCGTCCCGCCTAACACCGCGGCTAAAGCCTGGAAAGCGACCCTCACGACGTTATTGTCGGGTTGCTGGGCGGTCAGAGAACAACCGGCCGTCTGGGTATGAAATCTGAGCATACAGGATTCATCTCTTTTTGCTTTAAACCGCTCCTTCATAATTTTTGCCCAGAGTCTTCGAGCCGCCCTGAATTTGGCAACTTCTTCGATGAAGGTGTTGTGACAGCAGAAGAAAAAAGCGAGCCTCGATGCAAAGGAATCGACATCCAAACCTGCCCGAATCGCTGCCTCGACATAAGCAATCCCATCCGCCAGGGTGAAGGCCACTTCCTGGACAGCCGTACAGCCGGCCTCGCGCATATGATACCCGCTGATACTGATGGTATTCCATCGGGGGGCGCGATCTTTGCAAAAAGCAAAAATATCGGTCACGATGCGCATCGATTCTGGAGGCGGATAGATGTAGGTCCCCCTGGCAGCATATTCTTTCAGAATGTCGTTCTGGATCGTCCCTTGGAGAACGTCGCTCTTCACTCCCTGTTTTTCAGCGACCGCGAGGTACATCGTCAGGAGGATGGCCGCGGTGGCATTGATCGTCATGGAAGTGGAGACCTTATCTAGAGGGATCCCCGCAAAAAGGATCTCCATATCCTTGAGAGTATCGATGGCCACGCCGACCTTTCCGACTTCGCCGTCGGATAAAGGATGATCGGAATCGTAACCAATCTGTGTTGGAAGGTCGAAGGCGACGCTCAAACCAGTTTGCCCATGCTCCAAGAGATACTTGTATCGTTTATTCGTCTCTTCGGGCGTGGCAAATCCTGCATACTGACGCATGGTCCAGAACCTTCCCCGATACATGGTGGGCTGGACTCCTCGTGTAAATGGAGGCTCTCCGGGAAATCCCAACTCATCGCAGTAATCCAAATCTGCGACATCCAGAGGGGTATACAGGCGTTTCTGTTCGATATGAGAAGTGGTTTTAAACGATGGCTCTCGTTCGGGAGACTTAGAGAGAACTTTGTGGAGCGTTGTTTTCTCCCAGCGATCCAATTCCTTTTTTATGTTTTTGGTCATAGATCACTCCGTCCGTAAGGGTTCAAGGATTCGAGGTTCGGGGGAGCAAGTGAATCGTCGAACCGAGATTTTTTCCCATGATTAGCTTGCAAGCACGTAAACCCATGCCTCCTCGACCTCTTAGCCCCTATTATCACAAAGGAATATTTCCGTGTTTGCGCCAGGGGTTCGTATCCACTTTGGTCTTCAAAATATCGAGAGCCTGGATGATCTTAGGGCGGGTTTCCTCGGGTTCGATGATTTCATCCACATACCCTAATTCCGCCGCCTTATAGGGGCTGGCAAATTTGTCATGATATTCTGCGACCAGTCTTTGCCGGGTCTCCTTGGAATCCTTCGCTGCTTTGATTTCGTTTCGGAAGATGACATTGACCGCCCCCTCTGCGCCCATCACCGCAATTTCAGCGGTGGGGTAACAGTAGTTGATATCTCCTCGAATGTGCTTGCTCGACATCACATCGTAGGCTCCCCCGTAACCTTTGCGGGTAATGATGGTAATTTTTGGGACCGTCGCTTCACAAAATGCATAGAGGAGTTTAGATCCGTGGCGAATAATTCCTCTTTCTTCCATATCCATTCCGGGGAGAAAACCCGGAACGTCGACAAAGGTGATTAAAGGGAAGTTAAAACAGTCACAGAAACGGACAAATCGGCCAGCCTTTACCGATGAATCCGGGTCGAGCGATCCCGCGAGCCAGTTGGGTTGATTGGCGATGATGCCTACAGGCATTCCGTTGTAGCGGGCAAAGCCGACGATGATGTTCTTGGCCCAATCCTTTTGCACTTCAAGGAAATGGCCGTTGTCCACGGTCGGGAGAATCACTTTCTTCATGTCGTAGGCTTTTTTGGAATCCTCGGGGACTGCCGTCTTGAGTGATTCGTCCATCCGGTTGGGGTCATCTGAACATTCGATCAGGGGCGGTTTTTCGCGATTATTTTGCGGAAAGAATCGGAGCAAGTCCTTGATGAGCCGAATGGTATCTTCGTCATTCTCTCCTGCAAAATGGGCGACCCCACTTTTCTCCATGTGAACCTTTGCTCCGCCCAATAATTCAGAGGTGATGGGTTTTCCATCCGGAGTCGCCGTCTTACCCAAGGCTGCCCGGATGACATCCGGACCCGTAATATGCATGTAGCTCGTCTCTTTGGTCATTAAGATGAAATCGGTCATGGCGGGGGAATAGACGGCTCCCCCCGCGCAGGGACCCATGATCGCTGAGATTTGCGGGATGACACCCGAAGCAAGGACATTTCTCAGAAAAATATAAGCATAGCCGGCGAGACTCTCGACCCCTTCTTGAATTCTTGCTCCTCCGGAATCGTTGAGGCCGATGACCGGGGCTCCGGTCTTCATGGCCAGGTCCATCACTTTACAGATCTTTTCGGCAAAAGCCATTCCTAAAGCACCGCCGAAGACGGTGAAATCCTGCGAGAACACGTAGACCAGACGGCCTTCAATCTTTCCATAACCTGTGACCACCCCGTCTCCAAAAAACTTTTTCTTCTCCATGCCAAAATCGGTGCAGTGATGGGTGACGAAGCGGTCCAATTCAACGAAAGTCCCGGGATCGAACAGGAGATCGATCCGTTCCCGGGCGGTCAGCTTCCGGTCTTGGTGCTGCTTATCGATCCTTTCCTGTCCCCCGCCTAATGAAGCTTCGGCTCGCCGCTTCTCCAGTTCCTTACGGATGGCTTCAATGGACTTCATGAAGGTTCTCCCTTCCTTCAAAAAATCGTTTCAAATTGCCAAATTCTCATTGCAAAATCCTCACGATCAAATCCCCCCCTTCTTAAAGGGGGTAAGAGAAGATTAGCATTTTTCATTTTTCAATTCATATTGATCAATGGTTCTTAAGTTCTTCAGCGATGATCTTTTCTGCTAGCGAGTAAGGGTCCGTCCGGCGATTCATCAGGTCATTGATCATCCCTTTCCAACTTCCTTCTTTCTCTATTTTCTCAATAAAATGGGCCATGACTTCGCTCTCCAGAACCTCTAAAAAGGTTGCCTTCGCCCTTTCGTTCCTTTTTCTCTCCAAGACGCTGTCATGTTCCATCGCTTGCTTATGACGAAGGATTCCATAAACCAATTCAAAAATCCCTTTACCTGAAATCGCCTCTGTTTTAAAAATGGGAGGCTCCCACCCATCCTCTCTCTTACGGCCCATTTCGAGAGCCCCTCTGAGATCTCGTTCCACCTTGTCCGCTCCATCCCGGTCGCATTTGTTGATAACGAAGAGATCTCCAATTTCTATGATTCCGGCCTTAATGGCCTGTATGTCATCTCCGAGCCCGGGGACGAGAATCACGATGGATGTGTAAGCGGTATGGACGATGTCCACTTCATCCTGTCCTACGCCGACCGTTTCGACCAGGATGATATCCTTTCCCATGGCATCCATGACGTTGACGATATCTTGAGTAGAACGGGTCAGCCCGCCCAGACATCCCCGGGTCGCCAATGAGCGGATGAAAACCCCTTCGTCCGTGGCGTGGCGCTGCATACGAACCCGATCCCCTAAGATCGCTCCTCCGGAAAAGGGACTGGTGGGATCGACAGCTACAATTCCGACACTTTTTCCTTCCTGTCGAAAAATGTCCACCATCTTGTCTACGATGGTGGACTTTCCGGATCCTGGAGGGCCGGTGATCCCAATGATATAAGCTCTTCCTGTCTTAGGATAAAGTTCTTTGAGTGAATCCATGGCGCTGGGGATACGGTCGTCAATATCCCTCATCAACCTGGAGGCAGCCCGAATGTCCCCGTCCAAAATGCGTTTCGCTATCGTCATGGTGTCAACAACGTATCAGAATTGTCGAGAAGAGGCAAGCGTTATCGTGGCTTCGTCTCCGTATCGCGTGGCCGTGATCCTTTCCGAACATGCCTGCGCGCCGACCCCCCCCACTTCGGCGTGTAGGTACTGCTAACGGATGTCGGCCACGTCGCGGATTTACAGGGCTCTCCCGGGGACTCCGATGTGCCGGGCGATGACGATCCTCTGGACCTCGGATGTTCCCTCCCCGATGTCGAGGAGTTTCTGGTTCCGATAATGGCGCTCGACGGCATACTCTTTCATCAAGCCATAGCCTCCATGAAGCTGAACCGCCTGGTTGGCCACCCGATGGTACATCTCGGAGCAGAACATCTTTGCCATCGCCGACTCCTTGGAAAAGGGCCGATGCTGCTCGCACAACCAGCATGCCTTGTAGAGCAAGAGTCTCGCCAATTCAATCTCTGTGGCCATGTCCGCCATTTTAAAGGCATTGACCTGGAAAGAACCGATCGGCCTTCCGAATTGCTCCCGCTCGCCGGCGTATTTGAGCGCCAACTCAAAAGCCCCCTGGGCGCCGCCCAAACCCATGGCGGCAATGCTCAGCCTTCCGCCATCCAGAGTCGCCAGCATCTGATGAAAGCCGTCTCCGCGCCTTCCGAGAAGATTCTCCCCGGGAACTTTGCAGTCGGTGAAATAGAGTTCTCCCGTATTGGAAGACCTCCACACCATTTTTCCATGCATGGTCTTGGTTGTAAAACCCGGCGTCCCGTTCGGAACGAGGATGCAAGAAAGTTCAGTCTTTCCGTCTTCTCTCTTTCCGGTGACAGCCTGGACCACGCAGACTCTGCTAATGTCGGTCGTCGAATTGGTTATAAAAATTTTCGAGCCATTGATGACCCAGTGGTCTCCTTCCAGGACCCCATTCGTTTTGGATGCTCCGGCATCCGATCCGGCGTTCGGCTCGGTCAGACCGAAGGAGGAAAGCGCTTTCCCCGCACAGAGGTCGGGAAGCCACTGTCTCTTCTGCTCTTCATTCCCGTAGTAATAGATAGGTGAAATGCCGAGCGAGTTTCCGGCGGCAAGGGTGGCCGCTTGTGACCCATCTATTCGTGCAATCTCCTCCACGGCGATAATGTAGGAGACATAACCGACATTGCTTCCACCGTATGCCTCGGGGACAAAGGGACCGAAAAGGCCAAGGTCTCCCATCCGCTCCGTCAATGGGTAAGAAAATTCTTCTCTGTCATCCAGTTCCTGAGCAATGGGAGCGATCTCTTTCTCAGCAAAGTTTCGGACCATCTTTCGAAGCATTTGCTGTTCATCGTTTAGATCAAAATCGAGGGCCATGGTTTTCCTCCCGAATGTGACAGACACGGAGACTTAGAGACGCGGAGACACGTTGATGTGTAGAATTTCTCACACCTTATTTTGAAAATTTCGGGTTGTTAGATGGCCGGATGGCCCATTGTTGAGGCCGTGCGAGCATAGAAACAAGCATGGCCATGATTTCTTCATACGAATTATCAAGACGAGAGGCTGATGCCGAATCAATATAGCCACAACGCTTTGCCATCTCGAGATGAGTCTGAGTTTCTGCCGATTCGCCCTCGGCATCATTCAGCTTGCTAACAAAGGAAGCCGGATATCGCCGCTTGCGCCATGCTTCCGCAATATTTGCCGGAACGGACCGCGAAGAACGTCGAATTTGATCAATTAGAGAATATCTTTCTTCCATTGGGAATCCCTTGGTTGTTTCAAATATCTCCATAGCAAGATCCATTGCCTTTTTCCAGACCTTAAGTTCTTTGAACGATCTAATATCAGGCATTTCGGCCCCCCGTGTCTCCGAGTCTCCGCGTCGCGTTTCTATTCTTCATAAGGCACCCAGTAATAATCGAGCACCGTATTGGAGGGAGTTTTTGTCCTGAATTCCGCTTTAACCTTCATTCCGATAGAGGGCTTTCCGTATAACAAATAACTTTTCGGGATGGTCGCAAGACCTGGGATCTCTACATCGACCTGCCAATAGGGAGTGGAAAGTTCGATGCCGGTTCCTGCATAGACAACTTCGGTAAAGGTGTAGACCTTGCCGATCACCGGATTGGCCAAAGGCTTCCAGGTCATCTCGGTGTGGCAGTCCGGGCAGTGAGCTCGAGGCGGAATCCACAGACGTTTTTCCGGGCAGCTTTTGTTTGGACAAAGGGTGGCTCGCAATTCTCCCTTCCTGAGGCCTTCAAAGAAAGGAGAGAGCATGCCATAAGTATGGACATGGGTGAGCGATCGAGGCCATTCGATAACGGTGGCCGGTTCTTTTTGCCGTATCTTGGTGACCTTCCCAATGAATTTGGTTTCTTTTATTCTTTTCGGTTGGACTTTCTTCTTCGGTTGGACTTTCTTCCTTGTCGTTGCCTTTTTCCTTGTCTGGACCTTTTTCTTTACCATGAGAACTATCCTCCTTACCCAAGCCATTCCGTGCCGTTTAGGCACAGACGGCTTGCGGTACTTTGCGGGTTTACCAGCTCTTTCTAAGAATACCAACGGTCACGTGGGAACCCACCCCTGCGTGGGAAACCCACAAGGCTTGTTTGCTGTTTTCCGGGATCTGTAGACTCTGCCAATCCTTGGGCTTCTCTTTCCCCCATTTCTTCCAGGTCTTGGGATCCCCGTGGAATTTGTCGTACTTTTGTTGTAATTGCCACAGACACTCGGCCGCCTGAAAGATACCTGTCGCCCCTACCGCATGCATGGTTCCGATCAGCCCCCCGGACAGGTTGGAAGGGCATTTCCCGGGTTTCCCTGTATTCGGATTGATGTAATAGGCATCTCCGGACTCAATATAATCTTGCTCCTGGCCATACGGCCTGAGACCGATGTCCCCATAAGTCTGTAGATCGCTGATGGTGAAGGCATCGTGAAGTTCCACGAGATCCAAATCCTCGAGGGGATTCTGAATGCCCGCCATCCGATAAGCCAGCCAGGCTGCAAAACGGGAGGCTAAGAAACTCTCAAATCCCGGATATCGAGCCCCTTCTTTGCCATAGAGGTCTTTGTACATTCCCGGCGTTTCATGCGGGAGGAGGGGGACCTCCATGTGACGACGGTCAGCGACCCGTAGCGTATGCGTTCCGCCGCAGATGAAGAGTTCACAGGGATGGTCCGTTAACTTGTAAGCCGTTTCTTCGTCACAGACCAATACACAGGCTACCCCGGCGCTCATGGCGCAGCATTCAAGGAATCGAAGTGGATAGGCAGACATAGGGCTGGCCAGAACTTCCTCAACCGTATATTTTCCCGGCTGTTGCGCATAGGGAGAAGAACAGGCGTAGAGGTGATTTTTAACAGCGATTTTTGCCCGGGTGACTTCGGATACATGAAAGGTCTCGGCAAAACGGTTTGCCATGGGGGCATAGTAGGAGGAATAGATCCGGCCCAGCCGGGTTTCAAAATCCTTGCAGGCTGCTGTTGAAATGTAGTAGTTTCCGGTCCGGGTGTCCACTTCGTCCATCCGCTCCCACCCCGCAGCAAGTGCGACATTGGCATAACCTGAGGCCACGGCCATGGCCGCCGTGAGAACGGTAGACCCTCCGGTCGCCCCTCCAGTTTTGATCCCTAAATTATGAAGGGGTTCTAAGCCAAGATAGTCATGGATCTTGGCCTCACAGAGCAGTTGATCTTGGAAGTGGTCGGCGAACTCCCCATAAGCGGCAAAGTTAATCAGGCCCTTAACTTCCAAGGGGTCCATTTTTAAGCCGTTGTCCTCCAGCAAATTCTTGAAGGCCATCATCGCCAGCTCTTCAAGTTTATATTCGGGGAAATATTTTTTATAGGCCGTTGTTCCCCCGGCCACGATAAAAACCTTTCGGTTCCATTTAGGAATCCTTAAATTTCCTTCTTCAAATGTGATCATCCTCATCCCTCCTGTTCCAATATATGCCTAGCGCACAAGGCGAAGCGCATAGCGTCAAAAGAGTGCATTCAGTTTCACTTTAGCCTTTAGCCCTCAACCTTTAACCCTTCACCCCCTTCCCTTAATTAAGGCATGGAGCATAGAGCGTTGAGTATGGAGTATTGATTGACCCCTATGCGGTCTGCCCTATGCTTATTTTATTTACGAGGTTTAATATTTTTTCGGACCCACTTGACGGCTTCTTCAATGGACGTTCCAGGAGTGAAAACCCCTTTCACTCCTGCTTGTGTAAGAAAAGGGAAGTCCTCTTCGGGAATAATTCCCCCTCCAAAAACAACGATATCCTCCGCCCCTTTTTCCTTAAGCAGCTCGATCACTCTCGGGAAAAGATAATCATGGGCCCCGGCAAGGCTGGATAATCCGATGGCATCCACATCTTCCTGAATCGCTGCTCCCACGATTTGTTCTGGTGTCTGGTGAAGCCCGGTATAGATGACCTCAAACCCGGCATCCCTGAATCCTCTCGCGATCACTTTGGCTCCCCGGTCATGTCCGTCCAAGCCAGGTTTGGCAATCAGAATTCGAATCTTGCGGTCTGGAGTCATTCTTTCTCTCCACCCCTCCTGAAATGCGGATTTCGGATTGCGGAATTCGAAATGTAACCCCAATAACTTCAAATTTGAGACTTCAAGATTTTTTATTCCGCAATCCGCATTCGGCATTCCAAACTAAAAATATCCCGGATCGGTATATCTCCCGAAAACATCGCGCCACACATCGCAGATTTCTTGAATCGTGGCATATTCCCTGACGGCATTGATGATGTGGGGCATGAGATTTTCGCTGTTCTTAGAAGCAAGCAGAATCTGATTGAGGAGATCTTTCACTTTTTGATTGTCGCGAGTCTGCTTCACCTGACGGAGCCGTACCAATTGCCTTTCCTCAACGGCTGGGTCCATCCTCCAAATCGTGATGGGAGGGTGGTCTGTTGCATATCGATTAACACCCACCATGACTTTTTCACCGGAGTCAATCTGCTTCTGGTACTTATAGGCCGAATCCGCGATTTCTGCCTGGGGAAAGCCTCGCTCAACGGCCGTGACCATCCCTCCCATTTCATCAATCCGATGGATATATTCCCAGGCTTGTTCTTCCATCCGGGAGGTGAGATTTTCGACAAAATAGGACCCGGCCAATGGGTCGATGGTATTGGCTACGCCGGTTTCTTCTGCAAGGATCTGCTGTGTCCGCAAGGCGATCGTGACCGCTTCCTCGGTGGGGATCGCATAGGTCTCGTCGAGCGAATTGGTGTGGAGGGACTGGGTTCCGCCTAACACCGCGGCCAGAGCTTCGGAGGCGGTCCGGACGACATTGTTAAAAGGTTGTTGCGCCGTCAGGGAGCAGCCAGCTGTTTGGGTGTGGAAACGAAGCATCCAAGAACGAGGGTTCTTGGCCATGAAACGCTCGCGCATGATCTTCGACCACATCCGCCGAGACGCCCGGAATTTCGCGATTTCCTCAAAGAAATCGATGTGAGAATCGAAGAAGAAGGAGAGCCTCGGGGCAAAATCATCGACCTTCAGGCCTCTCTCTAAGGCTGCCTCGACATAGGCAATTCCATCGGCCAACGTGAAGGCGAGTTCCTGGACGGCGGTGGCCCCGGCCTCACGGATGTGATAGCCGCTGATGCTGATCGTATTCCAACGAGGAACTTCCCGGCTGCAGTATTCAATCGTATCGACAATGATTCGAATGGACGGTTTCGGCGGAAGCATGAAGGTTTTCTGGGCGATGAATTCCTTCAGCATATCATTTTGGATGGTTCCTCCAATTTCTCTTCTGCTCACACCCTGTTTCTCCGCCACGACAATGTACATGGCCAATAAAATGGAAGCGGGCGGATTGATCGTCATGGACGTGGTCACTTTGTCCAGGGGGATCCCCTCAAAGAGGACCTCCATGTCCTTTAACGTATCGACGGCCACGCCACATTTCCCGATCTCTCCCTTTGACATCGGAGAGTCACTGTCATATCCCATCAAGGTCGGATAATGAAAGGCGACAGAAAGACCCGTTTCCCCGTGAGACAAGAGATAGTGAAAACGCTTGTTTGTTTCCTCCGGACCACCCAAGCCGGAGAACATCCGCATGGTCCAGAGCCTTCCTCGGTACATGGAGGGCTGAACCCCCCGCGTGAAAGGATAAACGCCCGGGAAACCGATGTCGGTCGAATAGTGGATGCCTTTTATATCTTCCGGAGTGTAAAGATTTCCGATCTCAAAATCCGAGACCGTACTAAATCGCGGGAGGCGTTCAGGGGCTTCCCGGAGGACCTCGGCCAGATCCTCCAGCCACCTTTTCTTTTCCTCTTCAATCTCTTGAAGTTTGTCCTCTCTGAACATGGAGGGTCCTCGCTTCAATTGCAGATTGCAAATTTCAACGTGAAGTGTTCTTAATCTGAAATCTCAAACGTGAAATTTAAAATCAGATCTCCACCCCTTCCCTGGAGGCAATTCCGTTCCGATAGTAGTGCTTTCGTTCTACCATCTCGGTTACCAAATCAGCCCTTTCCATGACTTCAGGACTGGCGTTTCTTCCCGTCAGAACGAGTTCCACTCGATCGGGCTTTGTATCGAGCAGACGAAGAAGGTCTGAAAGAACGACCAAACCGTAATCGACGGCCACGTTGATTTCGTCGAGAATGACGATGTCGTACGCCTCGTCGGCCAGAGCCTCTTTTGCAAGATCAAATCCGTCTTGGACCAGCCGGATGTCAATGGGGTCTGGATTCGTTCTTGAGACAAACGTTTCCCGGCCCGCCTGTTTGATCGTCAGGTACGGAGAAAGCTTTTTGGAAGATTCCAATTCCCCGTAATTGATATTTCCCTTCATAAACTGGATGACCAAAACCTTCAGGCCGTGGCCGGCGGCCCGGAGAGCAAGGCCGAGAGCAGCCGTCGTCTTCCCCTTTCCGTCTCCCGTATAAACTTGGATCAAACCCTTTTCCATAGGACATCATTGCGAAATGGGCAAAATGGACAATGAACAATCGTCAATGATTAATGTTGAAGACCCCACCCTTGACCCGAATGGGTCGAAAGTCATTTCAAATTCCGCAATACAATCCGTAATCAACAAACTTCTCTGATCTCGGCGATAATCTGTTCGGTCTTGAAGTGTCTCAAACTGATGGCACCCGAGGGGCAGGTGGCGTTGCAGGCCCCACATCCCTTGCAGAGGGCTTCGTTCACGGTCATCACGTTTCGGTAGGGATCCATCTTCAAGGCTCTGAATTCACAGATGTGCTCACACAGACCGCAGCCGGCGCAGAAGGAGACGTCTACTACTGACGTGATCGGCTCTATTTTGACTCTTCCTGCAAAGAGGGGGATGGTTGCCCGAGAGGCGGTTCCATGGGCTTGGGACAGGGTATCGGAAATGTCTTTTGGTCCCTGGCAGGTCCCGGCCAAAAAGATGCCATCCGTTGCCGTGTCGAGGGGCCGCAACTTGGGATGAGCTTCCAGATAGAAACGATCCGGACTTTGAGAGAGTTTGAGGAGGCTGCGGATGCGATGGGCATCTTTTCGCTGTGTGAGGCCTGTGGCCAGTACGACCAGGTCGGCCTCTTCCTCATATGGCTCCCCGAAGAGTTCGTCGTCCGCTTTGATGATCAATTTGCCGGCCCTCTGATAAATCTCAGAAGGGATCCCCTTTCGGTAAAAAATGCCCTTTTTCTGGACCTGCTCATAGAACTGCTCACAGCCTTTTCCAAAAGCCCGGATATCGATGTAGCATACGGTGACCCGGGCATCCGGGATTCGCTCTTTCGTGAGAGAGGCTTGTTTGGCCGTAAACATGCAACAGACTCTGGAGCAATATTCATTGCCCACCGTTTTATCTCTCGACCCGACGCACTGGATGAATACGATGTTTTTGGGCTCCTTGCCGTTGATCTGAATCTTCCCTTGAGTCGGTCCGCTCTCCGAGAGCAGCCTTTCAAATTCCAGCCCGGTAAGGACGTTCTGGTATCTCCCGTATCCAAACTCTGGCTTTTGCGTTGCGTCGAAGGCATCGTAACCCGTAGCGACAATGATTGTTCCAATATCAAATTGACGTTCAATTCCCACCTGTTCAAACTCAACCGCTCCCTCGGGGCAAACCTGCCGGCACTTACCGCATTCGCCCTTCTTTAGAAAGAGACAGTTTTCTGAATCGATGGTGTAGGTGAAGGGCACCGCATGAGGGGAGGGGAGGTAGATGGCCGGTCTCTCGGTCAGTCCCATATTGAATTCACTCGGGACTCTGACAGGACAGACCGCCTCACATTTTTGACAGCGTGTGCATTTCTCTGGGTTGATATATCTGGGGGTCTGTCTCACCCTGACCTTAAAATTGCCCACAAATCCTTCCACTTCTTCCGCTTCGCTTTGGGTAAGAACGTGAATAAGAGGGTGGTTTTCAACTTCCTTCAATTTAGGAGCCAGGATCGTGGATGTGTCATCCAGATTGGGGAAGGTTCGATCCAGCTGCCCGAGATGGCCTCCCAGGGTCGGTGATTTTTCTACCAGGTAGACTTCAAAGCCGGAATGAGCGATGTCGAGGCTGGCCTGAAGGCCTGCAATGCCGCCCCCGATCACGAGTACGGAGGAAACGACTCCCACTTCTTTTTCATCCAAGGCTTCATGGAGGGAGACTTTGGCAACGGCGGCTGCAATCAGGTCCATCGCCTTTTTCGTGGCGTCCTCTCTGCTCGCATGAACCCAGGAACACTGTTCTCGGATGTTGGACATTTCAAAAAAGTAGGGATTGAGTCCCGCAGAGTGAACGGCCTTGCGGTAGGTCGGTTCATGCATTCGAGGAGAGCAAGCCGCCACGACCACCCGGTCAATGCCATTGTTTCTGATATCGTTTTTGATCAGGTCTTGGCCGGGATCAGAGCACATGTACTGATAATTTCGAGCGATGGCAACCTGGGGGAGGGTTTTGGCGAATGCCGTCACCTTCTCGACATCGACCGTCGCCGCGATATTAATTCCACAATGGCAGATAAATACGCCGATCTTCATGATTTCACC
>Ga0335084_10000189_pt1 | contig 46490 bp, 38 predicted proteins | sample Lox_Sample_44_FD_206721 | JGI IMG/M metagenome (GOLD analysis project Ga0335084, IMG submission 206721) | Soil microbial communities from Loxahatchee National Wildlife Refuge, Florida, United States - Lox_Sample_4.4 | ecosystem: Environmental > Terrestrial > Soil > Wetlands | place: USA...
TCAGCGGGCGATCGTCGATTCCGTGCGAGGCCTCGTACAGGAACTGGCCATGCGCGGGTCCGAAGCGTTCGATCAGCAGCTCCAGCGGCTGCGCGGCAAGCTCGCCGATGGTGCGGATGCGCATGCTCGCCAGCCGCTCTTCGGTCTTGGGTCCAATGCCCGGCACCTTGCGTACCCCGAGTGGCCAGATCTGCGTCTCCAGGTCCTCGTCGCCGATCACCGTCAGCCCGTCCGGCTTGTGCAGGTCGGAGGCGATCTTGGCGAGGCGCTTGTTGGGCGCCACGCCGATCGAGCAGGTGAGACCGGTCTCCTCTCGCACCCGCTGCTTGATCTCGCGCGCGACCTCTTCGGCGGGAAGCCCGCTGCCGGCCACGTCGAGATAGGCCTCGTCGATGCCCATGTCCTGCATGATCGGCGAGAACCGGCGCAGGATGTCCTTGACCACGCGCGACATCCGGCTGTACTCGCGGTAGTCCACGGCCAAGAATACGCAATCGGGGCACAGCTTGAACGCCGTGCGCAAGGGCATCGCGGAATGCACCCCGAACTTCCGGGCCTCGTAGGAGGCGGTGGCGACCACGCCGCGCTGCGTCGGGTCGCCGCGCCCGCCGATCACCAGGGGCTTGCCCCGGAGCTCGGGACGGCGCAACACTTCCACCGCCGCGAAGAAGGCGTCCATGTCTACATGCAGGACGCGACGCTGCACGCTCATGCTGCAAGCGTAAAGGGCGCGCCCTGGCGCCGCAACAGTCGCGGCCTCGGTCAGCGGCTCCGCTCTGGGCTGGGCGCCCCGAGCCCCGCGGCGAACTCAAGCCGCGGCTTGCGATGGTTCCGCGACCGGCAGCGTGAAATAGAACGTCGCGCCCTTGCCGATCTGCGCATCCGCCCAGACGTGACCCCCATGGCGGTACACCACGCGCTGGACGATCGCCAGGCCCACACCGGTGCCTTCGTATTCTTCGGCGGGATGGAGGCGCTGGAAGACGCCGAACAGCTTGCTGGCGTAGCGCATGTCGAAGCCGACGCCGTTGTCGCGCACGAAGTACCGCTGCTGGCCGCCCTCCGTGCAGCCTGCGACCTCGACCCGTGCGTGCTCTCGGGTTCGCGTGTACTTGAGCGCGTTCGACAGCAGGTTCAGGAACGCCTGCTTGAGCAACGCGGAGTCGCCGTGGCAGTCGGGCAGATCACCGATGACGATCTCCACCTGACGGTCCTTCTGCTCGGCTTGCAATTCCTCTACGCACAGCCGCACGAGCCGGCTCGTGTCGACGGTTCGTTTGTTCAGCGGCCGGCGGCCCAGCCGCGAGAACTCCAGCAGGTTGTCCACCAGCTCGCCCATCAGCTTCACGCTCTTCAATACGCGATCCAGGTGGTCCTGCGCTCTGGGAGGGATCTGAGAGGCACACTCCTCCAGGACGATGCGCGCGAACCCGTCGATCGCGCGCAGCGGGGTGCGCAGGTCGTGGGAGACGGTGTAGCTGAACGCCTCAAGCTCCCGGTTCGCCGCTTCCAGTTCGGCCGTACGTTGCACGACGCGCCGTTCCAGCTCGGCGTTCAGGCGCCGGATCTCCTCTTCCGACTCCTTGCGATCGGTGGTGTCGGTGATCGATCCCGCCATGCGCACCGGCTTACCAGCGGCATTGCGGACCGCACGCCCGCGCGCCCGGAACCAGCGGTATGCGCCCGATCTGGTCCTGGCGCGGTACTCCACGTCGTAGGGCGTTCCCTGCTCCAGATGTGCCCGCATCGCCGCGATGGTGGGTTCCTTGTCGTCCGGGTGCAGCAACGAGACGGAGGCTTGAACGTTGCTCTCCAGCTTCGCGTCGGTGTAGCCCAGCAGCTCGTTGAAGCGCGCCGAGTAATACACTTCTCCGGTGAGCAGGTCCCAGTCCCACAAGCCATCGCTGCTCCCGGTGACGGCAAGATGGAAGCGTTCTTCGCTGAGCTGCAGAGCCCGCTCGAAAGCCTCGGCGCGCCTGACCATCCGGCGTGAAACCAGCGTGCCGATCAGGATCAGGGTGGCTGCGAGCAGCAGCGTCGCGGTCAGCAAGATGTACTTGGTCTTGCGGGAGACCTCCCCGAGCAGGTACGAGAACTCGTCCTCCAGCGGCCGCAGACGCGCGTCGATCCCGCGGGCTCGCTCCAGCAGCGCTTGCAGCGAGCTCTCGTCCGGGTGCTTCACCTGGATCTGACGATGGATTTCATCCCCGATGCGCTCCAACTGCGCGATGTACTCGTCCCCCTGGGCCCAGACGCCGATCACCCGATCGACGTAGCCCACGCGGCGAAAGTACCGGAACATCTTGATTACCCCGGGGATGTCGTCGGGGTGAGTGCGGCTTTGAAGCAAGCCCTGCGCGGCGATGGCGAGATCGGGGCGCGGTTTTTCCAGCTCCAGACGCGCTTGGCGGTCTCCCAGGGGGATCGCCAGCGCTTCCCGGAAGCTCTCGTAGTCGGCCGGCGACCGCGTGCGAACATATCGCTCCAGATCCGAGACCGATTCTTTTTGCGCCTTCGACCACAGGCTCTCCCCGCCCACGTACGCCCGAACCACCGAAAGGATCTCCATGCTCGCGGCGGCGATCACCACAAGCAGCAGAACGATCGCGAGAAACGGGGAGACGATCAGCAGCCAGCGTCTGCTGCTCCGGATCCGGGCGGCCGTAGAGGCGGTCGCCGTCGGCGCCGGACGATCCAAGCTGTGCACCACGTCGCGGCGGCTTTGTGCACTCATTCCAGAGCCGGGGTGCGCCCGCATCCTGCAGGCGAGCGCTGTTTGTCTTAGGTCTCAGCCGGTGAGAGAAGCGACTCTTCGATTATACGCCCTCGCCTCACGCGCGCCGGCCATGGATCTGCATCGCTCCCCTGCCGCAGCCGTATGGCCCAGGGTTCGCCGCGATCGCCCTCAGACGAACCTCCGAGACCAGGCACAGGGAGCGCTTGCGCGCGGGTGTGCGGCGACGGTTCAGCAGACCCCGAGAGCGTTGCGCTTCGCGGCGGACCTGCACGGATAGACAGCCCGGGCCCCCTCGCCTCCCAGCCGGCGCAGCAGAGCAGGCCTGCACGCGAGGCGTATGATGATGCAAACTATACGCGGGCCCATGGCAGCAACGCCCAGAGCGGAGTCGGCTTCTGCGCACCCACGGCCTGACCGGGCCTCGTCCAACTCATCTGGCATGGCGCTGCTCGAGGCTTCACGTCGGTGCGCCGCCTCGGGCGTCACGACGACATTCCGCCCCGATCGGACGCAGTCTCTCGCGCTGCCCTGCGTGACGGCGTCTCCATCCAGACACGCCGCGACGCTCGAGCTGCATGCGGAGCCGAGCGGTCGCAACACCTGCGATCCACGAAGGTGACGATCCGGGCGAGCTCGACGCCACCGATCGACGCGATCGCCGGCCTCACCGAGGCAGAGGCCGCGCGCCGCCTGTCGCAGGACGGGTACAACGAGCTGCCTACCGCCAAGCCTCGGAGCATCCTTGCGATCGGCATCTCCGTGGTCCGCGAGCCGATCTTTCTGCTGCTGATCGCCTGCGGCGTGCTCTATCTGCTGCTCGGCGATGCCCGCGAAGCCTTCATGCTGCTCGCCTTCGTGTTCGTGGTCATCGCTCTGACGCTCACCCAGGAGCGCAAGGCGGAGCGCGCGCTGGAGGCGCTGCGCGAGCTCTCGAGTCCGCGCGCGCTCGTCATCCGCGGCGGTGAGCAGAGGCGTATCCCCGGGCGCGAGGTCGTGCGCGACGATGTGATTGTGCTGGCGGAGGGCGATCGCGTGCCGGCCGATGCCGTAGTGCTCTCCTGTACCAGCCTGGCCGCGGACGAGTCGTTGCTGACCGGTGAATCTGCATCGGTCGGCAAAGCGCCGGCGCGGCAGCCGCACACCGAGCTGGGCCGCCCGGGCGGGGAGGGTTCGCCCTTTGTCTTCTCCGGGACGTTGGTCGTTCAAGGCAAAGGAATCGCTCGCGTGCTGGCCACGGGCGCGGCGACCGAGATGGGCCGCATCGGCAAGGCGCTCGCGAGGCTCGAAGAGGAGCCCACCCGCACGCAGAAGGAGACGGCGACGGTGGTCAAGCGCGTCGCCTGGGTCGGGCTCGCGCTCGCGGCGGGCGTGGCGGTCGCCTATGGCACGACGCGCGCCGACTGGCTCAACGGATTGCTCGTCGGGATCACGCTGGCGATGGCGATCCTGCCCGAAGAGCTGCCGGTGGTGCTCACCGTGTTCCTCGCGCTTGGCGCGTGGCGCATCGCGAAGCGCCAGGTCCTGACCCGTCGCGTGCCGGCTGTGGAGATGCTGGGCGCGACGACCGTTCTGTGCGTCGACAAGACGGGCACGCTCACGCAGAACCGCATGGCGCTCTCTCGCCTGTGTGCGGCAGGCGAAGTGTATGGAGTCGATCGCGGCAGCGCGGAGCTTCCGGAAGAGTTCCACGAGCTGGTCGAGTTCAGCGTGCTGGCCAGCCACCGCGATCCATTCGACCCGATGGAGAAGGCGATCCGCGAGGCCGGGCTCGCGCTGCTCGCGAGCACGGAGCATCTCCACGAAGATTGGGTGCTCGTCGAGGAGTACCCGCTGTCGCCGGAGCTTCTCGCCATGTCGCGCGTGTGGCGCTCGCCGGACTCGCAGCATTATGTGGTCGCTGCCAAAGGAGCGCCCGAAGCGATCGTGGATTTGTGCCACCTCGCTCCGAGCGATGCCGAGGCGGTGCGCAGCGACGTCGACCGGCTGGCCGGAGAAGGCTTGCGAGTGCTCGGCGTCGCGAGGGCGGGGTTCCGCCGCACGGAGCTGCCGGCGATCCAGCATGACTTCGAATTCGAGTTCCTGGGCCTGATAGGCCTGGCGGACCCGCTGCGGCCGGCGGTTCCCGCCGCGATCGAGCAGTGCCGGCAGGCCGGCATCCGGGTGGTGATGATCACCGGAGACTACCCGCAGACCGCGCTTGCCATCGCGCGGGAGATCCGGTTGTCGAGCGATGGCGCCGTCATAACGGGTGCGGAGCTGGACGTGCTCGATGATGGGCAGTTGCGGCGGCGCCTGCGGGAGGCGAACGTTTTCTGCCGCGTCGTGCCCGAACAGAAGCTGCGGCTGGTCGACGCGCTCAAGGCGAACGCGGAGGTGGTCGCGATGACGGGGGACGGCGTGAACGACGCGCCGGCGCTCAAAGCCGCGCATATCGGCATCGCGATGGGCGGCCGCGGCACCGACGTGGCACGCGAGGCCGCCGCTCTCGTGCTGCTCGACGATGACTTCTCTTCCATCGTGGAAGCGGTGAAGCTCGGGCGCAGGATCTCCGACAACCTGCGCAAAGCGATCGCATTCGTGGTCTCGGCTCACGTGCCGATCGTGGGCTTGTCGATCCTCCCCGTTGCGCTGGGCTGGCCGCTGATCCTGATGCCGGTGCACATCCTGTTCCTGCAGCTGATCATCGACCCCGCCTGCTCGCTGGTGTTCGAGGCGGAACCGGCCGAAGCGGACATCATGCGGCGTCCGCCGCGCCCGGCGAAGGCATCGTTGTTCGAGCCGGCGCTGCTGCTGCGCAGCGCGGTCCAGGGCTTCGCGCTGCTCGCGATCTTGCTGGGCCTGTTCGCCGTCGACCTGCACCTCACCCACGGCGCCGAGCATGCGCGCACGCTCACCTTCGCCTCGCTGATCCTCGCGAGCCTCGGGCTGATCCTCGCCAATCGCTCCTGGTCTCGCTCCATCCTGGACGCCTTTCGCGTCCGCAACGTCGCGCTGTGGTGGGTGGTCGGCGGCGCGCTGGCCTTTCTCGCCTTGGCGCTCGAGATCGGCTTTCTGCGGCAGACGTTCCGCTTCGCACAGCTGCGCGGCGGCGACCTGATGGTGCCGGTGCTGGTCGGCGTCTGCAGTTTCCTCGTGTTTCGAGCGATCGACCTCCTGGCACCGCGCGCGGAGAGGCCCGGAAGCCGGTAGCGGTCAGATCGCCATCAGTCGGGGTGCTCGAGAGGAACCGTGATGAAGAATGCGAACCCGGCGATCTTCGCCGCCGCTTCCTCCGACGGCAGCACGACAACGTTGAACGCGATGCGATGATAGAGGAACGCCACACCCGGGATCGGCGCGAAGAACGGTTGTCCCTGGTTGTAGCTTCGGCTTTGCCCGTACGCAATGGCGGCGCCGATTTTCCAGGAGGGAGAGAGGCTGTAATGGGCTCCCAGGGCCACGTACTTCGCCCACTCCCGGTTGGAGTCGTAATAGAAGCTGGCGTCGCCAAAGAGCGCCCAGTTCGGTGAGGGACGCGAGAACACATAGCGCAGGCCCAAGCCCGGGTTGACCTCGTTGTATCCCGCACTCCGGTTCGTGTGGAAAGACAAGCCGAAGATGTTCAGCCCGAGATCGGCTTCGCGCTGCGGAGCCGCGGGGCTCTCATCGGCCGAGCGCTTCTCGGCTTGGAGCACTTGGCTGCACATGGCGATGAGCCCTGCGAGCGCCAGGGTCTTGAGGGCTGGGAACCTGAGGACGGAGCGAGCCGGCATCTCAAACACGAGGACTTCGAAACGACTTCGGGGTGGCCCCACTCAGGCTAAGAGAAAATCCAACCGCGCGACGGCGCGTCACGACAGGCTGCACGAATCCCGACGAGTCCCAGTGGGGCATCCTGCAGATAGCCGCCAAGGTAGAATTCTAAGTGTGCGCCGCCGTGCTCGCGCCCCGGTGAGCGCTCGAGGAAACACGCGGCGCCGGATCGGACACGAGCTCGGCGTGGAGGGGTGCGATCGCGCCCGGCCGGAAAGACAGGGGACCGGCAGCGAAACGCCACATGAGGGAGAAGCCGAGATGGCGATCATCGGTATCGATCTGGGGACCTCCAACTCGGCGGCCGCCGTGCTGCGCGGCGGTCGGCCGGTGATCATACCCAGCGCCGAAGGCGTGAGCCTGGGCGGCAAGGCCTTCCCAAGCTATGTGGCGATCACGGCGGACGGGCAGCTCATCGTAGGCGAGCCCGCCCGGCGTCAGGCGGTGGCGAACCCGGAAGGCACGGCCACAGCCTTCAAGCGGCGCATGGGCAAGCGCGAGGTTTTGCGCCTGCGCGAGCGCGAGTTCACGCCCGAGCAGCTGTCGGCCTTCCTGCTGCAGAAGATCAAGCGCGACGCCGAGGCTTTTCTCGGGGAGCCGGTGAGCAAGGCCGTGGTCACCGTGCCCGCCTACTTCGACGACAATCAGCGCAGCGCGACCAAGGACGCCTGCCGGATCGCCGGACTGGAGGTCGCCCGATTGGTCAACGAGCCTACCGCCGCGGCGCTGGCGTATGGCCTGGACCGGCTGGCGCAGGAGCTGCGCATCGCGGTGATCGACCTTGGCGGCGGCACGCTGGACGTGACCGTCATGGAGTTCGGCAAAGGCGTGTTCGAAGTGAAGTCGACGAGCGGAGACACGCAGCTCGGCGGCACCGACATGAACCAGCGCATCTTCGAGCACTTGGCGCAGCGGTTCCAGTCGGACACCGGGACCGACCTGCGCGGCGACCGCAAGGCCGCGGCCCGCCTGCTGGAGGCGGCCGAGACGGCGAAGATCGAGTTGACCACGAGCGTCACCACCCACATCAGCCTGCCCTATATCTCCGCCGATGCACGCGGAGCGCGCCATCTCGACCTGGACCTCACCCGCACCGAGCTGGAGCGCATCGTGCGCCCGGTCATCGACCGCTGTCGTGCACCGGTGCAGCAGGCGCTGCATGACGCCGGCGTGCAACCCAAGGACATCGACCGCATCGTGTTCGTCGGCGGGCCCACACGCATGCCGGTGGTCCGCGCTTACTTCGAGGACCTACTCGGGCGCAAAGCGGAGATGGGCGTGGATCCGATGGAGTGCGTGGCGAGCGGCGCCGCGATCCAGGCCGGCGTGCTCGCGGGCGAAGTGGGCGGCATCGTGCTGGTGGACGTCACGCCGCTCACGCTCGGTGTCGAGACGCTCGGAGGCATCGCCACCGCGCTGATCGCGCGCAACACGCCTATACCGATCAAGCGCACCGAGCTATTTACCACCGCCGCTGACATGCAGACGAGCGTGACGGTCCATGTGTTCCAGGGCGAGCGGCCGATGGCGAGCGACAACGTCAGCCTCGGCGAGTTCACGCTGACCGGGCTGCCGCCCGCGCCGCGCGGAGTGCCCAAGATCGAGGTCACCTTCGACATCGACTCGAATGGCATCCTGGACGTGTCCGCGCGCGATACGGCGAGCGGCAAGTCGCAGTCGATCCGCATCTCCGGATCCACGCGGCTGCCGGAGGAAGACAAGCGCCGCATGGTCCAGGAGGCGGAGCGCTACGCGGAGGAGGACAAGAAGCGCCGCGATCAAGCGGAGAAATTGAACGCCGCCGACTCGCTGTGCTATGAGGCCGAGACGGTGCTCGCCGAGTTCGGCGACAAGCTCACCGCGGATTTGAAGTCGAGAGTGGAAGCGGCGATGCGGGAGGTGCGGGAGGCATTGTCGCGCAAGGACGCGCAGCTCGCCGATCAGCGCGGCGAGACGCTCAAGAAGGCGTTGAAGGAGGCGGGCGCGGTGATCTATGCGCAGTCCCCGCAGGCGCCCAAGGCGGGCCCGTACGCGCATACGAGCTGGCCCGGGCCCGGGCCCAAGCCCGACGTGGAGGCCTCTACCGGCGAGGCGCGGCCGAGCGGCGCGGGACCGCGCGGCAAGGTCGTCGATGCCGAGTACACGGAGAAGAAGTGAGCGGCGGCCGCGCTCCCGTCCATGGCCACCGAGACCGCGCAGCGCGACTACTACGAGGTGTTGGGCATCCCGCGCGATGCCGACCAGTCAGCGATCAAGGACGCCTTCCGCAAGCTGGCGCTCCAATACCACCCGGACCGCAATCGCGAGCCTGGCGCGGAGGAGCGGTTCAAGGAGATCGCGCAGGCGTACGCCGTTCTGTCGGATCCCAAGAAGCGCGCCGAATACGATGCGCGCGGCTTCGAGGGCGTCGCTGGGTTTACGCCTGAGGACCTGTTCGGCGGCATCGACTTCCAGGACCTGTTTCGCGATCTGGGCTTAGGCTTCGGGCTCGGTGGGGTCGATCCGTTCGAGCGCCTCTTCGGTCGCCAGCGCGGGCCGCGGCACGGCGCAAACATCGAGGTAGAACTCCCTGTCACGCTCGAGCGCGTCGCTGCGGGCGGGGAGGAAACGGTTCGCATCGTGCGGCCTGACGCTTGTGCATCATGCCAGGGTTCGGGCAGCGCCGAGAACGCACCGCCGCGGCGCTGCCCGTCCTGCAACGGGACCGGGCAGCATGTGCTCAAGCGCCACGAAGGCGAGGTCCTGCTGCAGCAGATCACGACTTGCAGTGCGTGTCACGGAAAAGGCACGGTGATCGACAAGCCCTGCCCGCAATGCGGCGGCACCGGGCAGACGGAACGCGAGGAGCAGCTCAGCGTGCGCATTCCGGTCGGGGCCGAAGAGGGGATGGCGCTGCGGATTCCGGGCAAGGGGTGGCCGGCTGGGGAGAGCGGCGGCGCCCCAGGTGACCTGTTCGTGATCTTGCGCACCGCTGCCGACCCGCGCTTCGAGCGAGCCGGTGCCGATCTGTGGCGCGTGGAGCGGATCTCGGTACTCGGCGCGGTGCTGGGCACGGTGCTGGAAGTTCCCACGCTGAACGGCGTGGCGTCGGTGCGCGTGCCGGCCGGCACGCAGCCCGACGCCGTGATCCGGCTGCGCGGCAAGGGGCTCCCCGAATTCGGTACGCGCCGGCGTGGCGATCTGTACCTGCGCATCCACGTCTCCATCCCGGAGAAGCTGACGCGCGAGGAGCGCAGTCTATACGAGCGGTTGCGCGACCTCGGCGCGGATCGGCGGCAGTGACCCGTCCAATAGCCGCGTAATCATGCCGGCGCGCCACCCAGCGACGCTTCGGAGTCGGAGCGTCGCTGGATTGCAGGAACGATCGGCTTAGTCGAGCTTGATGGTGCGGCGCTTGGCCTTGTGGACCTTGGGCAACGTCAGCTCGAGCACGCCGTCCTTGAGCGCGGCGGCGGCCTTTTCCGTGTCGATCGAAGCGGGCAAGCTGACGGTGCGCGAGAAGCTGCCTCGCGACATCTCGTAGCGGTAGTACTCTCCCTTTTCTTCCTTGGTCTCGCGGCTGGTCTTGCCTTCGATGGTCACCGCGTCCTCGGTAAGCGACACGCTGAGATCCTTCCTCTCCACGCCCGGGACCTCCGCACGCACCAGGATGTCTTCGTCGCGGTCGACGACATCCACCTTGGGCATCCAGCCCTCCAGGGCGGCCGCCTCACGCAGCAGCGGGCGTTCCCAGCGAAGCGGCTGCGGCCAGCCGCGCGGGAATGCAGCTTCGCGGAAGCGGTCGATGAACTGCTCCATATCGTCCCAGGGGGAAAGCGCCCGGGCGGCTTTCGCAGGCTTCTGCTCCTTCGATACCACGACTTCGGTTTTCCCGGCTTCGGTCTTTGGTTCGGTTGCCATGTTTGCTCTCCTCAAGTGAAATGCCCGGCGGACGGGCAACCTTGAGATCGGCCCCTCCGCCGAGCGAACTCGTTCTGACGATCCGCGCGTCGACATGACGAAATCAGGCGCACATGGTTCTTTGCGCCTACGGTCGGCACGGCAGACAAGCAAATTATCCGCTCCTGTGGTGCGCGGCGATTGACCGGGATCAAATCGCCAGGTGCACGCTGACCGTATCCTAAGTTTTGTACTCAACCACGGGGTGAGAGGTATGGCAACGGTCCAGAGCGGCAAGGTGGTGCTCCATCGAGGGCGAGAGGCGCCGGAGATCCTCAAGGAGGAGACGGAAGAGTTTTCACAGCAAGCTGAAATTCGGGAGCCCGCCGGGGCAGAGCGGCAGCAGATGGTCGCTGTGGCGGCGTACTATCTCGCGGAGAAGCGGAACTTCGAACCCGGACACGAGTTGGAGGACTGGCTCGCGGCCGAAGCGGAGTTGGAAGCGCAGCGCATCTCGACCTGAACTCGGGGCGGAGGTCCGCGCCGCCTGTAGTCGGCGCCGCGGGCGTCTGCGGTGAGGTGCGCGCCTCAGTGCGGAGAGGCACTGTCGCGCGCTCGTCTGGGGAAATCGTCCCTGTGTCATGGCACTTGCGCGAAGGACCGTACTCAAGGGTGTGGGTCTGCTGTTTGCCGCGGCGGGAGGCGCGCTCGCCTGGCGCGTGGGGAGCCAGCACGTCTTCACCCCCGCTCGAGGCCCCGCCTACGCACCGTGGGAAGCCTGGAACGGTCGTCCGGGCGAAGGCCCGGTGCGGCTTGTGCGGGCGGCAATCCTGGCGGCCAACCCGCACAATACGCAGCCGTGGCTGTTTCATGTCACGGAATCTCGCATCGATCTGTACGCCGATACGCGCCGCAGGATCGGAACGATCGACCCTTACCTGCGGGAGATGTACATCGGCGTGGGGTGCGCGCTCGAGAATCTGCTGATCGCCGCCGCAGCCGACGGCTATCGATCCAGCGTGGTGCTCACGCCGGACGCGTCCAACCCGGCTTATGCTGCCCGCATCGAGCTCGTGGCCGCGACGCCCGCACCTTCCGAGCTGTACCGGGCGATCCCGATGCGGCATACCAACCGCGGTCCCTACGACACAGACCGGCCCATCCCCCCCGACCTGCTGCAACGACTCGCGGCGTTGAGCGGCGACAGCCCCGAGGTCAGGACCTTCTGGTTCAGCGACCCGGCTTCCCGCTCCCGGCTCGGCAACCTGATCGTAGAGGCGGCGCAGGCCATCGTGGCCGACAAGCAGCAGGCCGCTGACAGCGCGAAGTGGTTCCGGAGCGACTGGGCGGCGATCGAGAGCCATCGCGATGGCATCACGCTCGACGCACAAAGCCTGCCGCCGCTTATCAATGCCATCGCAAAGGTCCTACCCGAGCCCGCGCAGGAAACCGCCGACCGGATGTGGGTCCAGGCAACGCGCGAGACCCACGTCCGCACCGCTGCCGCGTTCGGTATCCTGGCGGTGCGCGACCGAGACAACGCGGCCCAGCGCATCACCGCCGGACGATCGTGGGAGAGAATGCACCTGTGGGCGACGGTGCAAGGGCTCGCGATGCAGCCGCTGAATCAGCTTCCCGAGCGCGCCGACCGCGAACGCCAGCTCGCGAGCGAGCCGCGTTTCGGCAACGCCCTCAGGGACCTGATCGGCGCCCCGGGCTGGCAGGCGTTGATGCCGTTCCGCGTCGGGTATCCCCGAAGCGCAGCGCTGCCGAGCCCGCGCCGAGACGTGAGCTCCGTGCTGCTCTGAGCACGAGGAGGGGGTCAGGCCTGTATAATTGCATATCCGTCCGGCGACCGCGCCGGACTACGCGCTCATGACGATCGCCTGACCGCGAGGCGCGTATCCAGCGTGCAATCGCCGGGCTAGTTTCCCGGTGCGACGACGATGTCGCCGTCGGCCAAGGGGCCGGTTCCGTATGCCACTCGATTCCCGTTCCCGTCCAGGATGAGAAAGCCCACGACGTCCGGCGTGTCCTTGGCGCTGAGCTTGCCGTTGTCGGCCAAGGTGAGCCAGTAGCGGCAGCCCTGTACCCCGGCGGCTTCACAGCGTCCGTTCAGATAGGCGGTCGGCGTGTGCTTGCCCACACTGGTGATTTGGTCGACCGTAGTGGACTTCACCACGCCCTGCACGAGAGAGTCCGACAGGTCGATCTTGAGCGCGAAGCCCCCGGCGGGGTAGCCCGGAGGCACACACTTGACGTCGATCTCGATGGAGAACACGCCTTGGTGTTGAGCGTCCACCCGGCGGGTGAGCTTGACCACCCCTTTGCCCTGGGTCATGGACTTGTTGCACACCTGCAGCGTCGGGATCTGCGCTTGCTGCGCGGATGCAGGCGATGCGGCGACGAGTACGCCAGCGCCGAGGACGACCGCGGCGAGCGTGGAACCATGCCAACCGGACTTGCTGAGCATATGCACCTCCAGGGGTCGAACGATGAATAGTACGCCCGCATGCCGTGCCAGGGCACACGCGCGGGCTGCCGAACAGCATGCACGTCCCCGTCCGCAATGTAAACCCGACGAAAGCTCTACTTCCCGATGGGGTCAGGCCTGTATAATTGCATATCACATCGGCCTATCCCTATCCCGCGAAGTCGGGTTGCGTGGATGATGCAGTCGCGCGCAGCCTAATCTGTATGTTCAACCGTCAGAGGAGGTAGACCGCATCGCGCGGCCGTAGCGCCTACGCTGGTCCGGCGCTTCGACTAGATCACCCGCTCGTTGCCGCCGTCCACCGGGATCTGGGCACCCGTCGTCTTGGCGAACAGCGGTCCACACATCTCGGCGGCGAGCTCGGCCACGTCATGGCTCGTCACTTCCGTGCGCAGCACGTTGCTGCGCTTGTATTCCTCGACGCTCACCCCGTAATGGGCCGCGCGTGCTTGCAGCACGTCGGCAGTCCAGAGCGCGGTGTCGAACACCTGATTGGGATGCAAGACGTTGACACGAATACCGTCCCCGCCCCACTCCAACGCGGCGACCCGCGCCAGCTGGTTCAGCCCCGCCTTGGATGCCGAATAAGCCGCGGCGCCAGGACCAGGCGCCGGGACGTTCTTGGAACCGATGATCACGACCCGGCCCTTGCGCGGTGCGAGCTGCAACAGGTTGTGGCACTCGCGCAGCAGGACGACGTTTGCGTCCAGGTTGACCTCCATCACCTTGCGCCACTGGTCGATGCCGAGCTCGGCGATCTTCGCTCCGCCCGGGAACACGCCGGCGTTGAGCACCAGCATGTCGAGCCCTCCGAAAGCGCGCACCCCGGCTTCGAGCGCGCCCGTGACTTCGCCCTCCGCGGTGACATCGCACCGGATGCCCAAGAAATCGTCGCGCGCGTAAAGCTCACGGATCGCCGCATTGACGTCCAGACCGATCACCGCCGCTCCGCGCGCGAGAAGCGCCTCAACGCACGCCTTCCCGATACCCGAGGCGGCGCCGGTGACCAGCGCGACCTCCCCGGCGAACACGGGCGGCTTCGCGCCCTTGCGCAGCTTCGCCTGTTCGAGGTCCCAGTACTCGACATCGAAGATGTCCTTGGCCGGGAGCGCACGATAACCCCCGAGCAGCTCCGCGCGCTCGATCACCTCCATGGTGTGAACGTACAGATCGGAGACGATCCCCGCTTCCTTGGCCGAGCGGCCCAGCGCACACATGCCCAGGTCCCGATCCAGCACGACACGAGGCGCGGGATCGAGCATGGTCTTCTTCTCTTTGGCGCCCGGCGCATGCGCGTCGAAATAGCCGCGGTAGTGGCGCACGTACGCGGTCACGTCTTGCCCGACCATGGGCAACCGCTTGGTCCGGATCGCGTGGTCGGGCGTTGCCGGCCCCTGTGCGATCTCCGCGATGTCGGGCCGACGAGTGAAGGAGAAGCTGCGCGGGTCGGTGTGGCAGCGCATGACCATCGGAAAACCAGCCGCGGCCGAGATTTCGCGGCGCAGGCCCGCGAGCTCGCCTCGCAGCGGCTTTGCCGTCGCTGCACCGCTCGGGAGGGGGAGCTCCCACGCGCGGTGCCGAGCGAGATAGTCCTCGGCCATCTGCACCAGCTCGATCATGCGGTCGTAGGATTCGCGCGCCGATGCGCCGAACGAAAACACGCCGTGATTCATGAGGACCATGCCGATGGCCTTGGGCCCGGCCTGAGCAGGAAAGCGCACAGCGCACAGCCGGGCGAGGTCGAACCCCGGCATGATGTAGGGGATGACGACGACCCGGTCGCCGTACAGCTCGCGAATGCGCGCCTCTCCGTCGGCCGTGTTGGTGATGGAAAGGACCGCGTCCGCGTGCGTGTGATCGACGTACTTGTGCGGGAGCAGGGCGTGCAGGATCGTCTCGACCGACGGTGAGGGCGCCGACGCGCGCGTCATGTGCGTAACGAGCTCGTTCACCATCTGCGGATCGCTCAACGCTTCGAGCTGAGCGAGGCGGCGCAGGTGCGTCAGGCGCACGGGCGAGAAACCCGCCTCCTCGATCACTTCGAGATCCCAGCCGCTGCCCTTGACGTACAGGATGTCTTCTTCGTCCCCGACCAGATTGCGGCCGCGGATCTTGACCGATGTGTTGCCTCCGCCGTGCAGGACGAGCGACTTGTCCCGGCCGAGCAGTCGAGAGGAATAGACCCTGAGCCCCAGATCACCCTGGAATTGGGCCGCTTCCGCGTCGTTCCACAGATTCTTCATCCGTCGGTCCTCGGGCGTGCCGCGACCTGTCGTCCGCGCTCCATGTGCGTGGATCGAGGCGCTCCGTCGCGCATGCCGATCGCAATTATACTGGCGGCGGCGGAGGAGCCCTCTCGATCGGCGGCCTACTCGGCGCGTGGATGCGCGGCGAGCCGGCCCATGCCTGTGCGGATCGAGTCGGACAGCGAGTGAGGCAACCCGTTCAACTGCAGGCTCGAGATGGGCCTGCATCGTCGCCCCGATTCCCGATGCATCACCGGCGCAAGCTCACACCAGCCCACGCGGCGCAGCGCAAACCGAGTCGATCGGCCGCAGCCGGGGGTGCACACGCTCGCGGCCCTCGGCGATCCTGCGCCGGAACGTGCGTATCCCCGCTGGGGCTCGTCGTGCTCGCAGTCGCCTTGTTGCTGGGCAGTTGCGCGCGCGGGCCCGGTGGATTGGCGCCGGTGGTCCCCCCGACAGGAATGGTATCAAAGTTCTCTTCGCTGTCTCCTGGGAGCGCGTACCGCTCCGGCTGGCGCGAGCTTACTTTTTCGCGTTTTCGCAAGCCGACGCACTACGCGATGGTCGACGATTGCGGCACGACGGTCGTGGAGGCGACCACCGACGGCGGATCATCGGGGCTGGTGCATCTGCTGGACATCGACCCGCGCAAGTACCCGGTGCTCACGTGGCGCTGGAAAGTTCTCGAGCTGATCCCTGGGGCAGACAACACGCGGGCGGACGCGGAGGACGCACCGGCTCGCGTGGACATCTCCTTCGCCGGCGACACGAAGAAGCTGTCGGTCCAAGACCGGGTGTTCTTCACCCTCGTCAAGGCCTTGGCCGGTCTGGACATGCCCTACGCGACGCTCGAGTACATCTGGGGCAACGGCGCTCCCCGCGAGACAGTCGTCATCAACACCTGGACATCACGCATCCGGATGATCCTGGTGGAGAGCGGAGCCGACCGCACCGGGGCATGGGTGACCGAGAGGCGCAACGTGTACGAGGACTATCGGCGTGTCTTCGGCGAAGAGCCCGGCAGGATCACGGCCATCGGAATCAATACCGACGCCGATGCGACCGGCGAGAAGGCCCAGGCTTACTACGGCGACATCGCTTTCCTGCCGGAGCGATTCTGGGGCGGGGAGCAAGCCGCAGCCGCGCGCACTCCTACGAGCGAACTGCAATCCTCTGCGTGCCCGGGTGAGGCCAACTAGCCGGTGGCGGACGCCTGGACCTCGGCCGCGCAAAGCGCGACTTGCGCTAAATCAAGAAGTGGGGCGGCGGTTTCGTGTTTACTGGTCATGTGCGCGGCTTAGGGCGTCCAGCTGGACGACGGGTCGCGGGTTGCGGACTGGCCCCGTGCAGGATCGGCCGACGAGGATAGGACCATGAAGTGGAACGAAGAACTGATCGACAGCGTCTGGCAGCTGGGCCGAGCGATGACCGAGGCGGAGGGGTCCGCCTGGCGGCAGGATGCATGCGGCGCATGGATGCGGCGCGACCAGTTCGGCCACGAGCATTCGGAATTCGGCTGGAAGATCGAGAAGATCTCCAGCGGCGGGCCCGACACCGTGGAAAACCTGCGGCCCTATCACTGGCGCAACCACTACGACGTGGGGAACCATGCGCCCCACTGCGAGGTCACGGCGGACCGATCCGGCGTAAGGCCCGGTGAGTACGCCAGCCCGCCGCGCAACATCGGCGACTAGCCGGATCAAGACCCAGACTATTCATCGAGCGAGGCACGGTCATGAGAGCACCTGTAGACGTCGCGAGCCGCGTGAGCCCGGAGCTTTCCGAGCTGATCGAGAAGATGGCGAACGACCCGGATCGAGAGGACCCTCCGACCTTGGGCGATGTGAGCGCGGCGCTCAAGCACAAGGCAGACGCGGCGCATGTGGCGTCGCTGCATCCCCAGGACAGGACCTCCATCGTCGTCGAGCTCGACGAGCTGGTCGAGGAGTTCGGCGCAGAGGCGCCCGCGATCGACTTCGTCGCCGTGAAGGCGAGCGAGGGACTGTCGCGTGTCATCGAGGCGGCGATGGACGACGTGAGCCTGCCCGAAGAGCCCACTTTGGGCCGCGTTCGCGAGGCGATGGTGAGCGGGCTCACGGCCCGATTGGTGGGGGAGGGCACCATGGACCCGGACGAGGATGCGACGCTGCTCGAAGAGATCGACGAGCTGATCCGGCACTACGGTGAGGACGCGGTGGCGGAGGACTTCATCCGCTTCGAGTAACACGCAGGCGGGTCCGGGCCGCCACTCGGGATGACAGACGCGGATTGCGTTGCCTTCTTGCAGTGGGCGCTGCCGCGCATGGGGCTCAATTGGCCGGGGTATCGCAAGGTGCGCGCGCAGGTGTGCAAGCGCATCGCACGCCGATGCCAGGATCTGCGGCTGGCCGGCCTGGGAGCCTACCGCGCTCGTCTCGATGCTTGTCCTGAAGAGTGGAATGCGCTGGCAGCGTTGTGCGCGATCCCCATCTCGCGTTTCTACCGGGACCGCAGCCTGTTCGATTTCCTCGGCCGCGATGTGCTGCCCGCGCTGGCGCGAGAAGCAGCGTCGCGCGCTGTGCCCGTGTTCCGGTGCTGGAGCGCGGGCTGCGCCTCGGGCGAGGAGCCGTACTCGATCGCGCTGCTATGGGCATCGCTGATCGAGCCGTGCTTTCCGGCGCTGCGGCTCGCAATCGTGGCGAGCGACGTCGATGCGCGCCTGCTCGCACGCGCCGTGCAGGGCTGCTACCGGGCGAGCAGCCTCAAAGAATTGCCGGCCGAGTGGTTGTCCCGCGCGTTCGAGCGGCGCGAAGACCTGTTCTGCGTTCGCGACGAGCTGCGCCGGTCGTTGGAGTTCGTGTGTTCGGACATTCGCCAATGGACGCCGGCCGGGCAGTTCGACCTCGTGCTGTGCCGCAATCTCGTTCTGACCTATTTTGCGCCGCCACTGCAGAGCGAGGTGATGCAGCGGATCACCGGTGCGTTGCGCCCCGGCGGCGCGCTTGTGATCGGGATCCACGAAGTGCTCCCCAAAGAGCTGGGAGCGCTGCAGCCTTGGCCGAACACGCGCGCGGTTTTTCGGAAGGTGAACCTCGACCAGTCCTCGGGTGCGCACGCATGACGCGACACGGGCGCAATACGGGATGTTGGCGGCAAAACCGCGCGAAACGGAGCCGGCCGTGGCCGGTCGCGGCGCAAACACTCACGCCTGGGACGCAACGGAGGCGGCCATGATCGCGTTCGAGCTCAACGGTGAACCCGTCGAGTATTCGGGCGCAGAGAGCGAGCCTCTGCTGTGGCTGCTGCGCGATACGCTGGGCCTCAAAGGCACAAAGTACGGCTGCGGCGTCGGAGCTTGCGGGATCTGCGTCGTGCTGGTGGACGGCGAGCCGCGCCGTGCCTGCATGCAGGACGCGGCTTCCGTCGCGGGAAAGCAGGTGACCACGATCGAGGGCATCGCGCGCGACCTGCGCCATCCGGTGATCCGGGCCTGGATCGAGGAGCAGGTACCGCAGTGTGGCTACTGCCAGCCTGGCCAGGTCGTTGCCGCCGCATGGCTGCTGCAACGCCATCCGCAGCCGACTGACGCGCAGGTCGATGAAGCGATGTCGCACGTGCTGTGCCGCTGCGGCACGTATCCGCGCGTGCGTCGCGCCATCCGGCGAGCGGCGGGCATCGCGTCGAGCAGCGCGGCTGCCCCGGTCCGGACGGAATGGATCTCGCCCGTGTCGACAGCACCGACTTCGCCGCTCGCACGCGAGAACCCAAGGGCCGCACTGGATGCGCAGGGGCGTTTCGCGCCCAACCCGTGGGTGCGCATCGCGCGCGACGGCGCGGTAACCGTCGTCGTCGATCGGTCCGAGATGGGGCAGGGCGTGACGACCGCGCTCGCCACGCTGGTCGCGGAGGAGCTGGAGGTCGACCTCAATCGGGTGCAGGTCGAGTTCGCTCCCGCCGGGCCGGACTATGCGAATCCGCTGCTCGGAGAGCAGATGACCGGCGGCAGCACCGCGGTGCGTGCGGCTTGGACCCCGCTGCGACAGGCGGGCGCCGCGGCGCGCGGGATGCTGATCGCGGCCGCTGCGAAGACTTGGGGCGTCACGCGCAGCAGCTGCCGGGCGGAGCAGGGGCAGGTCGTGCATCCGCCCAGTGGACGGCGCCTGGATTTCGGAGCGCTGGCGGAAGCCGCAGCCGCGCAGCGCGCGCCACGCAAACCAGTTGCCCTGAAAGACCCCAGTGCATTCCGCTTCATCGGCCGGTCGCTGCCCCGTCTCGAAGTCCCGGACCTGGTCACGGGCCGCGCGCAGTTCAGCATCGACGTGGCCCTGCCCGGGATGCTGTATGCGGTGGTCGCGCGCTCCCCAACATTCGGCGGACGTGTGGTGCGATACGACGCCACGGCGGCGAACAAAGTGAGCGGGGTGCATGCCGTGCTGCAGATCGAAAGCGGCATCGCGGTGGCGGCCCACAGCGTATCCGCAGCCTTGCAGGCGAGGGAGCTGCTGCATGTCGAGTACGAGGCAGGCAGCAACGCTGCGCTGGACAGCGACCAGATCCGCAGCCGACTGCTCGCCGCGTTGGAGCGGCGCGGCAACGCCGTGCGCGACGAAGGCGATGCCAGCCGCGCCCTCAAGCGCGGCACGCGGGTGCTGGAACGCGTGTATGAAGCGCCGTACCTCGCACATGCCACCATGGAGCCCATGAACTGCCTCGCGCATGTGCATCCCGACGGCTGCGACATCTGGGTCGGGACGCAGGCGCAGCAGGGCGCGCAACGGAGCGCGGCGTGGGTCACCGGATTGCCCGAGTCCCGGGTGCGCGTCCACACCACGTACCTGGGCGGCGGGTTCGGCCGGCGACTGGAGCAGGACTTCGTCGCCGAGGCGGTGCAGGTCTCGAAGGCCGTCGGAGCGCCGGTGCAGGTGCTATGGACACGCGCCGACGATATGCGGCATGACTGTTATCGGCCCGCGGGTGCGACCTCGTTCCGGGCGGCGCTGGACTCAGCCGGCAGACCGATCGCCTGGCTGCAGCGGGTGGCGGGCCCGAGCCTGGCGCTGGACGGCATCGAGGTGCCGTACGCGATTCCCAACCTGCGCGAAGTGCATATCGAGGAAGATCCCGGCGTTCCGACAGGTGCGTGGCGGTCGGTGGGCGCGTCGCAGAACGCGTTCGGGATCGAATGTTTCATCGACGAGCTGGCGTCGGCGGCGCAGCGAGATCCGGTCGCGTTCCGCGTTGCGCTGCTGGCAAAAGCGCCGCGCCATCGCGCGGTGCTGCAGCTGGCCGCCGAACGGGCGGGGTGGGGCAGCGCGCTCCCGCATGGTCGCGGGCAGGGAATCGCCGTCTATCAAAGCTTCGGGAGCTGGGTCGCGCAGGTCGCGGAGGTATCCGTTTCGTCCGATGGCGCGATCCGGGTGCACCGAGTGGTGTGCGCGATCGACTGCGGCAGCACGGTCAACCCCGACATCGTCGCCGCTCAGATGGAAGGAGGCATCCTGTTCGCGCTGAGCGCCGCGCTCTACGGCGAGATCACCATCCGCAACGGTGCGGTCGAGCAGGCGAGCTTCGAGGATTATCCGATCGTCACCCTGCGGGAGAGCCCCGAGGTCGAGGTCCACATCGTCCCCAGTCGGCGCCCGCCAGGCGGAGCGGGCGAACCCGGTGTGCCGCCGACCGCGCCCGCCGTGGCCAATGCCTTGTTCGCGGCTTCCGGGGTGCGCATCCGCCGCCTCCCTTTGCTGCGCGAGTGGTCCGCTCGGCGCTCGCCGCCTGCAGCATGACGACGGCGTTACGCAGTCGGCCCGAGATCACGGCGGGCGCGCCGGCGCCGAGCGCTGCCAGATCAGAGCGCCGTCGCGATACACCTCGCGCACGCGGTGGAACGGCACCTCGTGCACCGAGCCGTCCGCTTCTACGGCGGTGAACGAGAAGTGGTTTCCCGGCTCGAGATGCACCCGGGCGAGCGGGACCTGAACGATCTTTCGCTCCACCCTATCGTAATAGCCGAGCGCGAACGCCCCACGTCCGAACTCTGCGTCCCAGCGGATGCGATCGAGCAGCGAGCGAATCGGGATCATCCGCTCAGCGCAAGAGCGTACCGGTGCGCGCCTGGCGCCAGGTGCGGAATCGCGCGGGCTGCGTCCAACATCACGCCGGCAGCGAAGGCATAGAGGTCGAAGCGCGCGTCGAAGCTGAGAGAAGCGTGCTCTCCGCCTGTGGTCACCCGGGCGCGCCGCTCGAGCACGAGGCCAGTGGCCGCCACGAGTGCCGTCAGGTCGGGCACGACGAAGATCTCCGTCTCCTCGGCCGCAAATAGCGGGTCCGAAGCGATCGAGCCCCTCACCGGATCGCTGTCGGCACCGCGGGCCAGCTCGACATAGACGTAGCGGCGCAGCTTCCCTTGCGCATCGCGCAATTCGCCGGTCAGCGCTTCTTTCACGCCGGCGATTCCGTCGATCGCTGCGTTGTGGTGCAGGTCGATCCCCGGATGCCGCGTGAGCACCGTGTCCCCGCGGGGAATGAGCACCTCGAACAAGCGCAGCACGAGCGGGAGCGCGCCCGGATCCCAGCCGGCGCCCGCCACGGCCGGCACGCGATGCCGGTGCGCGGCCGCGTTGAGCGCCTCGTGATGCTCGCTCTTCGCGCGCTCTTCGAGCCGCGCACATTCCACGATCGGCACGCGGCTCTGCAACAGCTCACACGCCACGCCGAGCGTGTACGCCGCAGGCACGCAGACGAGCGCGGCATCGACCGGACCTAACTCGCGAACATGTCCGGCCACTGGAGTATGTGTGAAGGGCGCCGGGAGCATGGCGCTCGCATGCCGTACTACGCCAGCAAGCTCGAGGTCCCCCGCCTGAGAGATGGCATCCGCGCAGGCACGGCCCAGCCTGCCGAAGCCGACGATCGCAAGCCGCAGCCGCCTCACCTGTGCACGCTCGCGCGGCCGGCGGTCCCATACCCAGGATCCACGAACGATCGGCTCATCACCGGCTTGGTCGCCAACAAGCAGGGCAATGGGGTCGATAGTGCCTGAACCGCCGCACAGCGCGCTTGCGCTAAGTCAAGAACGAGGCGGGCGGGATGGTGTCTACTACCGGCGCAAGAGGCGCAAAGATGTTCTCCCGCTCACAGCGAGGCAGATCGACTATGGGTACCACGGCAGGGGCAAACAATTTCGCAGGCGTTCAGCTCTCGGCAATCATGCAAGCCGTGATCGACGACCCTGGTCGTACACGGCCGCCGACGCTTGGAGAAGTGCGGGCCGAGCTGGAGCAGAGCGGAGTGCGGTGGACGGGCGAGGGCGAGCTCCAATTTCCGCAGGATAGAACCTCGCTGCTGATCGAGCTCGACGACCTGATCGGGCGCTACGGCGCGGATGCGCCGGCGGCGAGCTATTTGCGCCCGAAGTGAGGACGCCCGTGGGCGCATGACGCGAAAGCGTCCGGAGCACGCGGCGCAGGGGACAAACGATGGGGTACGGGCGGGGTTTCGCAGGCGTGGGCCTGGCGACGGTGCTTTGCGCTGCCCCGGCCGGACAGGCTGTCGCCGACCCGCCACCGGGCATTGCGACGGGACAGACCGTGATCAAGCTGCCGGCGCCGGTGTTCACCGGAACGCTAACGGTGGACCAAGCGCTGCGCAAGCGCAGATCGGTGCGCGAGGTTGCGCCCGGCGCCCTGACAATTGGGGCGGTGTCGCAGCTTCTCTGGGCAGGACAGGGGATCACCGGACCGCACGGCGAGCGCACCGCTCCCTCGGCCGGGGCACTTTACCCCCTGCAACTGTACGTCGTGGTCGGCGAGGTCGGATCTCTGGGCCCCGGTGTCTACGCGTACCGGCCGCAGGAGCATGCGCTCGTGCGGCTCGCCGAGGCGGATGTGCGCGGCGAGCTGGCCGATGCCGCACTCGGTCAGTCCTGGGTGAGCGGCGGGGCTGCGGTCATCGTGATCGCAGCGGCTTACGACGGGCCGACCCGCCAGTACGGGACGCGCGGTACGCGCTACGTGCACATGGAGGCGGGGCACGCAGCGCAGAACGTCTACCTCGAGGCGGCCTCTCTCGGCCTCGCGACGGTGCTGGTCGGGGCCTTCGACGACGAGCGCGTGGCGAAGATCCTGCACCTCCCGAGCGGCGAGCGGCCGCTCGGCATCATGCCCGTGGGGAGGTCGCCCGCGCGCAGCACGCGCTAGCCCCTGTCAGCCGCAGATCCGACGCCCGCGCTAGCGGCAGGCGGACACGCCTCCGAGCGTTGCTCCGGCGCGGGATCGTGTGAATGGATCGCATCCCGGGCACTGGTCACGGCGAGGAAAATCTCGCGCAGGAACACCGACAGACTGGCGATGAAGCCGAGCATGGCGGCGATGAACAGCAAGCCGACGAGCCTTGCCAGATCCACGGAGAGAAACGCGCCGAAGAACGCGAACACGATCAGCAACCCGACGAAGATCGCGCAGACGACCGACAGTCCGATCGCCAGATAGACGAGTCGCATGCGGCGTGCAAGCACCTCGAGCTCCGCGTGTGCTTTCGCCAAGTCCCCGTGCGCGAGCTGGGCCAGTTGGTTTTCCAGTGCGCGCGTGCGGTCCACGACGCGTGCCAAACGGTTGCTGAGCACCCCGATGATCGTACCCACGGCGGTGAGCAGAAACACCGGCGCGATCGCGAGCTGGATGACGCGTGTGATGTCGCCGATATGGGTCTCGGGCATCCTAGCGGGCCATGTAAGCACTTCGGACGAGCAGGCCAGGTGCTGCGCACTGCGCCGCACCGCGCCCACATCCCCACCTCCGCGGGGTTGCGAGACGCTCGGGAGCGGCTTGCTGCAGCACCAGGACGCCCGGGAACGAGTTGAGGAGGCGCACCTCCATCATGCGCCCGGCGCTCGCGTATGCACTACGGATCCAATCCGCTGTTGCCTCGGGCACGCTCGCCGCTGACAACCAGGGGAGAGGCTCATCGGCTCAATGGGTCTTCGCGGGATAGCCGACGGTCTGGGCCAGGATGACCCGCTGGTGACGGCTGAGGCCCATCGCCTTCGCGAGCGGCGCACGATCGACCGCACCGCGCACTACGGTGGCCAGTCCCTGCGAGGCACAGAACAGGTACATGTTTTGGGCGATGAAGCCGGTGTCGGCTACGCAGTACAAGCGCCGCTCGTCCTCCGTGGCCCCCTCCGCGCGCGAGAAGTCGGCCACATAGACGAGCTCAACCGGAGCGTCCATGACGAAGGATTGTAGCCCGGTCAAGCTGCGGATGTCCTTGGTCAGCCTGCGGATCAGGGCATGGTTCGTCGCGTCGTAGACGAACAACCCTTCTCGCCTGCCGACGTACACTTCGATCTCTTGCCAGTTCTCGGCCGACGGCGACGTTCGCCCGGCGGTTTCGGGCCGGTTCACGCCGCACGCCGCCCACAGCAGATCGGACACGACCTGCGGCGGCAGCTCGTCGCGGCTGAACTCACGCGAACTGCGCCGGTCCTTGAGGGACTGCATCAGGGGTTTGCCGGCGTCCGTCTGGGGCCTCGGGAGCGCGATGCTCACCGCCTCCGCTGCGCGGTCCGATGCCGTGGCGGCAGGGATGTCGAGCGCCCACTCGGAGACGAAGATAGAGTATGTGTCTTTGATCATGTGTCCTCGCGTGCGATGGGGCACGGCAGATCGCGCCAGCTAAGACGCAAACCCAACCGAGCGGCGCATCTACCGTTGTCGCGATGCCACTCGAACATACGCTACGACGGGCAGACGATCGCCGCTTTGACGCCGGTCAATGTGGCCGGTGCCGGAGTTGTTCATAGTGGCGTTGTAACTTAACCAAAATGGAGGCTTTACCATGCCGGAGTACGCTGACGCTCGTGACAGGCTCGCGAAGGACTTGAGAGTGGTGCTTGCAGATACGGAGGAGTTGCTTCGGGCCGTGGGCACCGACTCGAAAGACAAGATCGCAACGTTGAGGCCGCGGCTGGAAGCGGCGGTCCAGCGCGCGAAGACGCAGATCGCGGAGTTCGAAGCGGCGCTCGAGACGCGAGCGCGCGAGGCCGTGCGCGAGGTGGACGCGTACGCGCATGAGAATCCGTGGACGACCGCCGGCGTGGCCGCCGGGGTCGGCGCGGCGCTGGGCGCGATCATCGGGGTGCTGCTCGCCAGACGCTAGCTCGGGCCGCAAACGCTACTTGCGCCGCGCTGAGCGCGAGGGGGGATCATTGAGAGGGAATCGCTAAACGTCGCCCAGCCCGATGTGGAAACCGGCGCGGAGCGGCGCCTGCTCGAGATCATCGCCGGCCTGATCGCGGAGCTGCGCCCGCGAGAGCGGGGCGCGGTCACGCTCGACAGCCGGCTGGAGCGGGACCTGGGCCTCGACAGCCTCTCCCGCACCGAGCTTCTGCTCAGGATCGAGCGCGGCTTCGGTGTGTCTCTGCCGGAACAGGCATTGGTCTCGGCCGAGACCGCCCGCGATCTGCTGCTGTTGCTGCAGCATGCAGGACCCGCGCCCGCCCCGGCCCCTGTCGAGCTGCAGCGATTGACCCAGGGCACGAGCGTCGCGCCGGAGGAGGCGGAGACGCTGGTGGAGGTGCTCGACTGGCATGTCTCGCGCCACCCCGGCAAGCTGCATATCCATCTGTATGGCGAAGGCGCCGCCACCGAGGACATCACCTACCTCGCACTGAAGCAGGGGGCGCAAGCGGTCGCTGCCGGCCTTGTCGCGCGCGGCGTCGAACCGGGCGACGCCGTGGCGATCATGCTGCCGACCGGCAAGGAGTACCTGTTCAGCTTCTTTGGTGTGCTGATGGCCGGCGCCGTCCCGGTGCCGATCTACCCGCCCGCACGCAGCTCGCGCAACGAAGACCACCTGCGACGCCATGCCGGCATCCTCGCCAACTGCCGCGCTCGGCTGCTGATCACCGTTCCCGAAGCCAAGGCCGTTTCGCTCCTGTTACGTGCCGTGGCGGACTCCCTGCGCGGCACAGTGACCGTCGCGGAGCTCGCCGCACACGCCGCGCCGTTTCAGCCGATCGCGCGCGCGGCTTCGGATCTCGCCTTTCTCCAGTACACCTCCGGCAGCACCGGCGACCCCAAAGGCGTCTCGCTTACCCATGCCAATCTGTTGGCGAACGTCCGGGCCATGGGCAAATCGCTCCAAGTCGGGGGCGAGGATGTGCTCGTGAGCTGGCTGCCGCTGTATCACGATATGGGACTGATCGGCGCTTGGCTTGGGAGCCTCTACTACGCTATGCCGCTTGCGCTCATGTCGCCGCTCGCGTTTCTCGTCCAGCCGGCCCGCTGGCTGTGGGCCATCCACCGCCACCGCGCAACGCTGTCGGGGGGCCCGAACTTCGCGTACGAGTTGTGCGTGCGCAGGCTGCAGGACGAGCAGCTGCACGGGTTGGACCTGTCGAGCTGGCGCATCGCTTTCAATGGCGCCGAGCCGGTGAGCGCAGACACCCTCGAGGCTTTCGCCAGGCGCTTCGCGCCGTATGGACTGCGCCGGGAGGCGATCATGCCTGTGTACGGATTGGCTGAGTGCTCGGTGGCGCTCGCCTTCCCGCCGCTGCAACGCGGACCGCTCATCGACGCTATCGAGCGCGAGCCCTTCGTTCGTGGCGGCCGCTGTGTACCGGCCGCCCCGGGTGACCCTTCGGCGCTACGCATGGTCTGTTGCGGGCGCCCGCTGCCGGGGCATCAGATCCGCATCGTCGACGGCTCGGGCAGAGAAGTGGGGGATCGAACCGAGGGCCGCCTCGAGTTCAAGGGCCCCTCCGCGACCAGCGGCTACTTTCGCAACCCGGCTCAGACGCGCAAGCTGTTTCACGGCGAGTGGCTGGACTCCGGCGATTTCGCCTACGTCGCGGGCGGGGAGATCTATATCACCGGCCGCGTCAAGGAAGTCATCATCCGCGGCGGGCGCAACATCTATCCGTACGACCTGGAGCAAGCCGCCGGCAACATCCCCGGCATCCGCCGAGGCTGCGTCGCCGTGTTCGGCAGCCCCGATCCGGTGAGCGGCACCGAGCGGCTGGTCGTGCTGGCGGAGACGAGGGAGACCGATACGCAAGCGCGCGAACGGCTGATCCAGGAGATCAACGCCACGGCCGTGGATCTGCTGGGCATCGCCGCCGATGACGTCGTACTGGCGCCACCGCATACCGTTCTGAAGACCTCCAGCGGCAAGATCCGTCGCGCGGCGAGCCGCGAGTATTACGAACGGCGCGGCACGCACCTGCGCCCCGCGCCGACCTGGCTGCAATTCCTGCGCCTCGCCGCAAGCGCTGCGCTCCCCGAGTTGCGACGGAGCCTGCGCGCGACCCTCTCGCTGTTGTACGCAGCGTACGCGTGGGCGGTGATGGGCCTGATCGCAGTGCCGGTGTGGGGCATCGTCGCGGTCGCGCGCAGGCCGCGCTTTTCCCGCAGTGTGTGTCACCACGCAGCGATCCTGCTTACCAAGCTAACCGGCATCCGCGTGGCCGCGACGGGACTGGAGAATCTGCCTCGGACCGCCCACGTTCTCATTTCCAATCATGCCAGCTACATCGATGCCATCGCCCTCAGCGCCGTGCTTCCACCCGGACACCGCTACGTGTTCGTAGCCAAGCGCGAGTTTGCGCACAGTTGGGTCGCCCGCTCGTTTCTGGAGGGGCTGGAGGCCGCGTTCGTCGAGCGCTTCGACGCCAAGCAGGGCGTGGACGATGTGGCTCGGGTGGAAGAGGCCGCCCGCGGCGGCGCCTCGCCGATCTTCTTTCCCGAAGGCACCTTCGACAGGCAGCCGGGCCTGCGGGAGTTTCGCCTGGGAGCGTTTCTCACCGCAGCGCGCACCGGCCTGCCGGCCGTGCCCGTCGGAATCCATGGCGCCCGCTCCGTCCTGCGCGAGAATACCTGGTTTCCGCGCCTGGGCGCGGTGGCCGTGAGCGTCGGCCCTCCGATCGTGCCCGGCGGCAGCGACTGGAGCGCCGCCGTGGCGCTGCGCGACCAGGCGCGCTCCGAGATCCTGCGCCTGTCGGGGGAGCCGGACCGCATCGCTTAGTGCGGCAAGCAGCCGCCGAGCGGCGGTTGGAGTGCTCGGATCAGCGGGCGCGGATCGTGCCTACAGCGGTCGCATGCTGGCAGTGGTAAGCCTACTTCGGTCGCGTCTCTGTGATCCCGCCCGGCAAGCAGCTGGAACGCGAGCATCGTCGCGTCGCGCGAGGTTGGCGGCGGCTCTGCTGTTGGCGAGCGCACAGTGCTCCGCCGACACGGACGGGCTGAAGGGCGTCCTGGGGATCGGGCCGGTCTGGCTGCCGCGATATGCATCGGGGCAGCAGCAGAGCACGCGGCTGGCGCCGTTCTATTTCTTGGAGTGGGGCGACTGGCTGGACATCGACAGCTTCAACGGCGCCACGATCTGGGTTGCCCATGCCGGCAGCATCAAGCTCGGTCCCAACTTGACGTACACGAATGGGATCGACAAGGCGCCCGGGCTCGAGCACGTCTCTGCGCGCCCCACGCTCGGTGTGAGGGTCGAGTGGGACATCACGCCATGGCTCGACGCTTTCGCGGCGGGAGGGACTGAGGTCGGTGTGCCGCAGCGCGGTCTTTCGGCCAACGCGGGAGCAGAGGCTGTCTACGAATACGGGAAACGCTGGTATGGATACACCGGGGCGCGCCTTACCTGGGGCGACGCCACCTATCAATCGAACTACTACGGCGTCTCACCTGGCGCGACGGCTCAATCCGGCTACCCGGCTTATTCCCCCGGCGCAGGTCTGACCGGGTTCAGCGTGGATCAATATTTCGGGTTCAGGATCGTCGAGCACTGGGGCCTCGTGGCGGGTGTTTCCTATCTTCGGCTGCTGGGCCCGTCGGCAGCTTCTCCCACGGTCACGTTGGGCGGTCGGGCCAACCAGTGGGTCTACGGGGTGTTCTTCGGGCACCAGTTCTGAGCCCCGCCAGCGCCGCGCACGCACCGGAGCCGCCCGGGGTCGTGGACGGCGATGGCGGCGCCTCGACGCGCTACGCCGTTCGTCGGATTTTCTCGCGAAGGCTTCCAGCCCAGACTGGCCAGGATCGAGGCGTGCGGTCGAACTGACGGCACGCGAACGTCATTGCCGCTCCCAAGGTGAGCGGCGGAGGCAGGTCATGGCGTACGTCCCCGGCTACGAGCACGATGTCTTCGTGAGCTACGCGCACCGCGACGACGAACCGGCCGCTGGTGCACAGCAGGGCTGGGTCACCACGCTCTGCCAGGAGCTGCGCAAGGGCCTGTCGGCGAAGCTCGACGGGCCGCCTCCCGACCTGTGGATGGACCATCGACTGGCCATGAATGCGGAGCTCGCACCGGAGCTGGAGCAGCGCCTTTCGCGCAGCGCCGTTCTATTGATCATCGTCTCGCCCCCCTATCTCGCGTCGCACTGGTGCCGCGAAGAGCGCGGCAAATTTCTGCGGCTGGTCAAGGAGCGGCAAGGTGCGAAGGCCGCGGGCTCGGTGTTCGTCATCGAGAAGGACCGCGTCGACCAACGCCCGTCGGAGCTCAGCGAGCTCGTGGGGCGGCCGCTCTGGCTTTGCGACGATAACGACCGCATGGTCACGCGCACGCTGGGCTGGCCCGAGCCCGGGCGTGCCGGCGACCCCTACTGGGACCAGGTCAACTGGATCGGCACCTACCTGGCCGAGGAGCTGAAGCAACTCAAGCGCGACGCTGCCGCGCCGCCTTCGGGGAGATCCGGGACAGACGCGCCCGAACCGGGCGCCAGCCCGGCGGTGTTCGTCGCTCGGGCGACCGACGACCTGTTCGAAGAGCACACGTTGGTGCTCAACTACCTGCAGCAGGCCGGGATCCGCGTGCTCCCGCAGGAGGCTTTCCCGGAAGACCCTAAAGCCGCGCAAGTCCTCGTCGAGCGCAGCCTGCCGCACGCCAAAGCATTCGTGCAGTTGCTGGGTCCCAAGCTGGGTCGATACGGCTCCGAGTGGCCGCTCGGGTTCCCGGGCGTCCAGCTCGAGACGGCGAAGAAGAGCGGGGTGCCGATTCTGCAGTGGCGCGACGCGAGGCTCGACGTGGCGAGCGTCGCCAACGAGGGATACCGCCAACTCCTGGACGGCCCGCAGGTGCACGCGTGCGGGCTCGAGGAGTTCAAGGCGGCCATCGTCGAGGGAGTGCGCCGACCGCCGCAATCCGAGAGCGACGATGGAGAGAAGGCGGTGCTGATCAGCGCCATCGAGGACGACCAGCCGATCGCAGACGCGCTGGGCAATTGGCTCGACCAGCGCCAGGTGTTCGCGACGCAATGGGTGCACCAGCGCGCGGACGCAGCCAACCAGCGCCGCTTCGAGGACTTCGTCAAGCAATCCAAAGGCTTCATCGTCGTATGCCGAGAGAATACGGATGCATCCTGGCTGTTGCGCCAGCTCAAGGAAGGGCGCAAGTACGGTTCGCAGAGCGCGCCGCCGGTGCGCCTGGCGCTGTATGACGGGGCGGCGCCCGACGATCCTGTGCTCTCCTCGCCCGGGCTCAGGCGTCTCGATTGCCGGCGCGGGATCAACGAGGCGGCGCTCGAAGAGTTCGTTGCGTCGCTGAGGAGTTAACGATGGGCGTTCGCGGGATGGTCTTCACTTCGGCGCCCTACCCGGGGCTTCGGCCGTTCTCCGCGTCCGAGTCGGATATCTTCTTCGGCCGTGAGGAGCAGGTAGACAGGCTGCTCGACAAGCTGCAGACAAACCGATTTCTGGCGCTGGTGGGCGCTTCCGGCTGCGGGAAGTCGTCGCTCGTTCGCGCGGGCTTGATCGCGGCGCTGGAAGCCGGGTTCATGGGCGACGCGGGTCATCGCTGGCGCATCGCCGATCTGCGCCCCGGCAACGAGCCGCTGCTGCACCTCGCCAACGCGCTGCTCGACGCGCGCGCGCTCGGAACCGAGCTCGCGTCCACCACCGGCCCGGCGGCTGCGCACGCCCAACTGCGCCGCGGACCGCTTGGACTCGTGGAGCTGGTGCGCGAGGCGCGGCTGCCGGAAGGTACGAACCTGCTCGTCCTGGTGGACCAGTTCGAGGAGATCTTCCGCTTCCGCCGCCTCGGCAATCCGAACACCGCCGACGCATTCGTGGCGCTGCTCCTCGAGACGGCGCGCTGCCGGAAAGAGCCGGTCTTCGTCGTGCTGACGATGCGCTCGGACTTTCTCGGCGATTGCGCGGTGTTCCGCGGGCTCCCAGAGGCCATCAGCGAGAGCGAGTTCCTCACGCCGCGTCTCACGCGCGAGCAGATCGGCAAGGTGATCGCCGCACCCGCGCGCATGTTCGGCGGCGATGTCGATGCGACACTCGTGAACCGCCTTGTCAACGACGTGGGCCCCGACCCCGACCAGCTGCCCGTGCTTCAGCACGCGTTGATGCGCATGTGGGCCAGGGCGGAGCATCGCGCGGCCGCGACCAAGGCGCCGCCGCTGATGACGCTCGACGACTATGCCGCGATCGGCGGGTTGCGTGCCGCTTTGTCGAACCACGGCGATGAGCTGCTGAACGCTCTGCCCGTCGAGCGGCGACGCCTCGCGCAAACGATGTTCTCCTGCCTCACCGAGCGCGGTGAGGGTCGGCGCGACACGCGGCGCCCGGCGACGGTGCGCGAGATCGCCGAGGTTGCACACACCGATCCGGGCGAGGTGGCCGCGGTTGCCGACCGGTTCCGCGTCTCCGGCGTGAGCTTCCTCACCCCGCCTCAACCCGTCCCCTTGGCTCCCGACAGCGTGCTCGACGTCAGTCACGAGAGCTTGATCCGCGTGTGGGCGAGCCTGGCCGCGTGGGTAGAGGAGGAGGCCGGGCGCGCGGCCGTGTACGTCCGGTTGAAGCAGGCTGCCGAGCTGTGGAAGCAGGGCACAGCGGAGCTCTGGTCGGGCCGGCAGGTAAGCAACGCCAAGGCCTGGGCGGCAGCGGTGCGGCCCACCAGGGCGTGGGCGCTGCGCTACGGGTCAGGTGAGGACTTCGACGCGGCGATGGCCTTTTTCGCGGCAAGCAAGCGCCAAGACCGCACGCGGAAGCTCACGCGTTGGATCGGTGCCGCCGCGCTCGTCGCAGTCGTTGTCGGCGCCTCGATGCGTGAGGTTCACCGGCTGGACCGAGAGGTCGCGGAGCTGCGCTCGGTGCAGCAGGCTCTGCACAGCGTGGATCTCGCAGCCGTCGACGGCGACCAAGCCCTGGTCGATGCGACGCAAGCCGCTTGCGACTATCCCAACCCGGTGGTGCGCAACAGCCTGGCGCGGGTGCTGTCCGGCCGGCACGAGCTGCACCGGATGCGCGCGCCGGCAGACTCCAATCTGCTGGCTCTCGGCTACTCCCAGGCGCAGCCCACGGTGCTCGTCGGCGCGGCCGATGACAGTGCCGTGGTGCTGCGCCCCGCGGCGAACACTTCCCGCCGGCTGGAGTTGCCGACGGGGCTCGTCCCCGCCGGCGGAGCCATCAGCTCCGGCTCCGCGCGGGTGGCGCTGCTGCTCAAGCCGAAGCCCGAGGCATCCAAGCTGGAGATTCGCGTGTGGGATCTCGCGGCACACCCGGTGCTCGTCAGCACACTGCAGCCAGGAGCGCCGCTCGTGCTCATCGCGCTGGACCCTCGAGGGCGCACTGTAGCCGGTGTAACGGCCGGCGGTGCGTTGATGACGTGGGATTTGGCGACCGGCGCGCCGCGGTTTGCCGGGAACGCGCAGAGACCTGGATTCACCGAGATCTCCGGGCTGCAGTTCAGCGACGATGGCCAGCGCGTCATGATCGCGGGCAGCGATCGCAGGGAGAGCCCGCATTCCCTCGGCTCCGACGTCGTCGTCGTTGTCGATGCGCACACCGGTGCGCTGGTCCAGGAGGTGCGCAAGCCGGCTGCGGATCCATCCTTCGCATGGAGCGCCGCGCTCGCGCCCGGCGGCCGCCGCCTGGCGACGCTTGCTCAGGATGGCACGCTCGAGGTCTACGACCTGACATCCGGCAAGCGTACTCTCAGCCTGGGGCTGCGGCTGCAAGGGCCCAACGGGCTCGCGTTCTTCCCCGACGGGAACGAGGTCGCGATCCAGAGCCTCAGCGGGGAGTTGCGTATCGTCGGCCTGGAGACGATGGAAGACTGGCCTCTGAACGGTGGGGGCACCCGTCTGCTGAGCGCCGCTCCGAGCCCATCCGGCACGGAGGTGCTCGCACAAGGACTCGACTCCATATACCGGGTGTTGAGAATGCCGCGGCAGCGCGTCGCGGGCCCCGGTCGCGAGATCGTCGCCGCTGCGTTCAGCGGAGACGGCAAACAAGCTGCCCTTGGCTTCGAGAGCGGCGAGGTGTTGCTTCGCGGTCCGGACGAACGCAGCGAAGGCCGCCTGCGCGCCGCACCGCCGGAGGATGCGCCGGGACCTGCGCCGGGCGTGAGTCGGCTCGCGTTCAGCCCCGGCGGGACCTCGCTCGCGGTCGCTCACGCCGACGGGCGCATCCGCCTGTGGAATGTGAGATCGAGAGCGGTGTCCGCGGAGATGCGGCATCCCGACGCGAGCGCAGCCCAGACCCGGTTGCGTTGCGTCGCGTTCAGCCCAGACGGAGGCCAGATCGTGAGCACCGGCGAGGACGACACGGTGCGTGTGTGGAATGTCCGCGATGGCAGCGCTATCGGGAGACCGGTCGGCTCGCGCAACGGGGACCCGCCAAAGTGCGCAGCGTTCGACGGCGAGGGCTCGAGCATCCTCGTCATCACCCGCAGCGGAAACCTGCTGCGCTGGCATCCAGGCGACGAGAACAACATCACGACAACCCAGCTCGATTTCAAAGGGGCGGTACTGGACGGCGGCGGGGTGCAGCAAGCCCGGTTCGTGCCTGTGCAGAGGCACGGCACGACGATGCTGGCGGCATCGGGAGTGCGGGCCGCTGAGCAATTGCCGTTCACCTGGGTCTGGAAGCTATCCCCGTCGGGTAAGCCGACCGCTGCTCCCGCGGAGTTGGCCGGCCAGAGGGACATCGCGGGCTTTGCAGCCGATGGCATGCGCATCGGCACCCTCGACGACAGGGCGACGTTCACGGTATGGGACATCGACACCAAGATGCAGATCACCGCCCATCATGCGGACCGGATGGGGGAACTGAGCCCGGCGGGAGACCGCATGTTGATCGTGGGCGAAACCGGAGCGTGGTTCCAGGACTGCCAGGGCTGCGGCGGAGACGAGCATGTCCTGGCGACGGCGCACCCGCAGGCCCTGGCGATCGCTGCAAACGCAGCGATGCAGCCGGCCGTCGATGCGGGGCGCGATGTGCTGGGGTCATGCAGGGTCGAGCCCGCACGCAGCGAGAAAATGCTGACGGCGCTGCGGGAGGATCGAGACGAAACCAAGCGACGAAGGAGATAGACATGAGCAAGCTGTTGTGCGCAGGACTGCTGATTCTCTGCACGATCGCCCAGGCCTGGGCGGATTGCGACTACCAAGGGCGGCGCTACTCGACCGGATCGCGCGTCGGCAGCAAGGTGTGTCAGTCGGACGGGACCTGGCGGTAACGACCGCGCCGCCTGCATCGATCGCGCCGATCTGGGCCGGCACGTTCTGCCCTACGCCGACTCTTTACTCCAGATCGCGCAGCCGCGGTCGGCCGAGCGCGACGCCAGTGCACACGCCGCGCGGACCATGCATGCCGGCGCAACCGGGTCGAAGGCCCCCGACCCGCCTCTGGTAGAGCCTCACCAGTGCGTCTTCTCCGCGGGTGACGACGTGGATCGTGCCCGAAGCCTCAGTCCGCGCGACGTGGTACTGTATCTTCTGCGCAGCGTAGGCCACGACTGACCGCGACGCAGGGCATGATCCTCGACCCGACGAGACCGCTGTGCTCGTCCTTTCGGTCCGCTGATGTGTATCCAGAGGTATAGCAGCTCGACGAGGTGGCACATGCAGGTCCCCAGCGCGCGTGGTGTCAAGGCGACTGGCGCTCTCCTCGCGGCCGCGATTCTTGCGGTGGCTTGCGCGGGAAGCACCAAGGAACTGACGAGTCTTCCCGTTGAGTCGGCCCCGGCGGCGGGAAAGGCGCGCGGCACGGTCGTGCTGTTCCGGGTCGAGATCGATGACGACGGCAAGCCCGTGCCGGCACCGTTATCGATGGACCCGCGCTGGAAGTGGTACTTCTGGGTCAATGTCGGACCTACCCGCAAGCCCCTCGACTCCAGCGCCGCGTTCGCTTCGGGACTGCTTGATTCGGCCCCCACGAACGCCGGCTGGGGCTTCGTGACACTGCCGCCAGGAGCGTATCACCTGGCGTTCGCCGCGCACCGCACGATGTTCGCGATGCCCGGTGCACAGAACAGCGCGCTCGGCTTCGGCCAGTCGAGCCTTTCGCAGATCGAGGTGCCCTCCGGCGTCGGGTCGCTCTACGTCGGTACGTTCGCCTTTGCCTGCCACAAGGTCAATCGCTGGTGGGCTTACGAGGAGCACGAGTGCACGAAACTCGAAATCCGCGACGAGGGGGCGCTCGCACGCGAGGTTGCGTCCGCCTCGTTGCACCGTTTCGAGCCGATGCAGCAGGCGCTCGCCTCCCCCGCATCGGCGGAACCTCCGCACCAACACTAGCAGCCAGCGCCCTCACTTCATCCGCCGCGCGCAGGCGCCACAGCGCTCGGAACAGAAATTCATTCGTCATCGGTCCCAGGGACTGAGCGCCCGGGCTGTCGCCGCGCCGCGCCCAGAATGTTTCAGGACTGTGTAACGGATCGAAATCGTCTCTTGTCGTGCTCAATTTGCACGTCAAGCCGCCGCGTGCAACGTCGTTAACTCACCTGCGCGACCAAAGCGCAATACACGAACGCCACCCGCGACGTTCGGATCGCCCGTACCGATGTACACGGGGATCTCTTGTTTCACTCTCGAAGCGTATCTCTGCTAGTCCGACGAAGGTCTTCTCCCAGTTCCGTTGCCGGAGGATGTCGTATGCGGCTTCAAGCTCAATTGCAGGTGTCGACACTGATTTTCGCCGTCCTGTTATCGACCTCGGCGCAGGCCGAGGTGATCCGGGACCATACCGATGTGGATCTGGTTCCCAACGGGAAAGGCTGGGGGGAACATCACCCGGCCCACGCGAAAGCGAAGCCGGGTTCCGGTTCCAACGGCATCAACTACCACGGTGGCCCGGTCATGCTGGGCACGACCAACGTCTACTATATCTGGTACGGGAATTGGAGCGGCAATAGCGCGACGACGATCCTGGACAACTTCGCGAATGGTCTGAACGGCTCGCCGTATTACAACATCAACACGACTTACTACGACTCCGCGCCCAACCCCAACCCCGGGCCGGTCGCCAATTCCGTTGTGCTCAAGGGCCAGATGTACAACAACTACTCGCTCGGGAAGTCGTTGAGCGATGCCGGCGTCGCATCCGTGGTATCGAGTGCGATCGGCGGCGGGACGTTGCCGGCGGATGCGAACGGGGTCTATTTCGTCCTCACCTCCCCGGACGTGAACGAGAGCTCGGGGTTCTGCACGCAATATTGCGGATGGCATACGCACGCCGCCGTGAGCGGCGTCGACATCAAGTATGCCTTCGTCGGGAACCCGGATCGCTGTCCGAGCGCGTGCGAGGCGCAGACGGTCGGCCCGAATGGGAACGCGGGTGCAGACGCGATGGCCAGCATCATCGCCCACGAGCTGTCGGAGGCGGTCACCGACCCCGATCTCAATGCGTGGTTCGACCGTAAAGGCGAGGAAAACGGCGACAAGTGCGCGTGGAACTTCGGTGCGACCTATGCCGCTGCGAATGGCGCGAGCGCCAACGTGAATCTTGGCGGCCTGAACTACCTCATCCAGCAGATGTGGGTCAACGCGAACGGCGGCTCCTGCGCGCTGTCTTACTGACCATTTGCCGGCGGTCCGCCCGGGCGCTTTCGCTTCCGGGCGGACGCCCGAGCGGACTACCGGGATTGCGGGATGGACCTTGCCATCGTGAGAACGATCCTGCTCGCGACTTGCCTTTTCGGGAGCGCCGGGACGGCGTTCGCGCAAGACGGTGTACGGCCGCGCATCCCGACGGTCACGCGGCTCGTGCAGCAATTCAGCGCGCTCGAGGAAGTGCTCGTCAACGCGGTGCGCAACGGCGACGCGGCCGCCCTCGAGCGGATCCTTGCCGACGACTTCGAGATGAGGGTGGGCGCGGCCCCGGGCGCACCGATTCCCAAGTCCGACTGGATCCGTCACTGGCTGGCGGCTGCCAACGGCTCGTACGGTATCGAGCAGATGGCCGTGCACGCGTTCGGCGACGTAGCCGTCGTGAGCTTTCTCGCGAGGCGCGGGCCGCGCGACAGCCTCTTCATCACCGACGTGTGGGTTGGCGCCGGCAGTGCTGCGAGACTGGCAGTGCGCTACGCCGGTCCCGCCGGCAACGTCCCGATCCCCGGCGCGCCGTGAAGTGAACGCCGCCCGCTCACGCTAGCCGCACCGGGGTGCGGCGGGTCAGTCCTCCTCGTCTTCATCCTCGTCTTCTTCTTCCGCAGCCTCCTCCAGCTCCTCGAGCTTGTCGTCGATCTGATCGCGGAGCAGGACCAGCAGCTCGATCAGCTCTGCGTTCTGTTGCTTCAGCTCTTGTTTCGTCATGACGTTCTCCTGAAGTTGAAGGGTGCCGCCCCGCGCGCGGGCGGCTGGCGCTAGACGAGCATGGGATCTCGCGCTCGCCGGTCGCGTGGGCTCGGCCGGACAGTAGACATCGGCCCTCGGCCGTCCGTACGAGCGGGCGCGATCGAATTCCGGTTAGACGGCGCCCATACTACTTCGAGTGCCTCGCCGGTGCAGGGGAACCTGCTGCCGGCTGGGCCCCGGCGATCGCGCCGCTGCCCCGGCCGGGAAGGTTTACAATGGCGTCATGGGCTAGGGCTCGCAGCGGTCACCTTCGTGATCGATCAGTGTTCGACCAGCCGAGGGTTGCTGTTGAGCCGATTGGGATACGTCCGAGGCCCTGTGCTGGGCGCATGCGATTTGGGCCAGCGTTCGACGCCTAGCGTCCCAGCCCGTCCTCCACGTTTCTCGTTCTTCGGTGTGCTCGCCTTTGAGCGCTGTACCCCTACGTCATGAGCCTCCGGCAACGACTGACAAGCGATAGCTTCCACCCGAAAGGATCGGCGCTGGAGGCGCTCAATCACGCGCTCACCCAGCAGCTCGCCGAGCGCACCGCGCAGCTCGAGGCTGCCAAGGCTGCACTGGCGCAGGAGGCGGCGAGCAGGCAGCAGACGGAGAACGCGTTCCAGCACACCAGCATCGGGATGGCTCTGCTGGCGCCCGACGGGAGCTGGCTTCGCGTCAACCCGGCGCTGTGCGAGATCGTGGGCTATTCCGAGCAAGAGCTGCGGGCGCTCCGGTTCCAGGACATCACGCACCCGGACGACCTGGACACCGACCTCGAATACGTGCGTCGGTTGCTTGCCGGCGAGATCCAGACGTTCCAAAGGGAAAAGCGCTACATCCACCGCCGTGGCCACATCGTTCATATCGCGCTCAGCGTGTCGCTGGTGCGCGGCGAACAAGGCCAACCGCTCTACTTCGTCTCTCAGTTCCAGGACATCACCGACCGGAAGAATGCCGAGCTGGCCGTAGAGCGCGCCCGGCGGTTTCTCGACGGCGTGCTCGAGGGCATCCCCCAGCCCGTCTTCGTGAAGGATAGCCAGCACCACTGGGTGCTGCTCAACAGCCGCTACTGCGAGCTGATACAGCGAGACCGCAACACGCTCCTGGGCAAAAGCGATCCGGACGTGTATCCACCGGAGCAGGCCGCTCAGTTCTGGGCCGAGGACGACGAGGCCCTGCGCAGCGATCGTCCGCTCTTCTCCGAGGCGCACATCACCCGCCCGGACGGCAGCACGGCGTGGCTGCTCAAGAGCAAGCAGCGGGTGGAACTGGCCGACGGTGTCTACGTAGTGGGAGTCGCCATCGACATCACCTCGCAGAAGCAAGCAGAAATGGCCTTGCGCGAGAGTGAGCAGCGCGTGAGGGCGATCGCCGACAACGTGCCCGCGTTGATTGCCTACGTCGACGCCGAGCGCCGCTATCGGTTCGTCAACCGGACCTTCGAACGGTGGTACGGTGTGCCGGGGGACCGCGCGCTCGGACGCAGCGTGCGCGAGATCCTCGGTGACCAGGGATACGGCATGGTCAGGCAGTACAGCGATCGGGTACTGGCGGGTGAGCGCGTGGCGTTCGAGCGCACGTTGACTGAATGCGATGTCCAGCGCCACGTTGAAACCGTGTTGGTCCCCGATTTCGCGGAGTCTGGCCGCGTCGCAGGCTACTATGTGCTGATGAGCGACATCACCGAGCGCAAGCAACTGGAGGATTCGCTGCGCCGGCTCAATGAAGACCTCGAGCGCCGCGTCGCGCGGCGCACCGAAGAGCTGAGCTTCCAGCGGCACCAGGCCGTGCTGCAGGCCCAGCAGGCCGCGCTCGCTCGAGACCGCGCCGAGCAGGCCGAACAGCAATTGGCCACCAAGGTCGACGAGCTACAGGCGGCCCATACAGCCGCTGAGCGCAGTGCCGCGCGCCTGCGCGGCGTCCTCGAATCCGCGATGGACGCCATCATCGCGGTCGACGAAAGCCAGCGCATCGTGTTGTTTAACGCCGCCGCCGAGAGCATGTTCGGCTGCCCGCGTGCCGAGGCGATCGGAGCGCCTGTGGAGCAGTTCATCCCCGAGAGATCTCGCGCCGCTCACGCGGCGCACATCAACGAGTTCGGCCGGGTGAGCGTGCGCTCGCGACGCATGGCGGCCGACCGCATCGTGACCGGGCTGCGGCGCACCGGCGAGGAATTTCCCATCGACGCCTCGATCTCGCAGCTCACCGAGAACGGCCGCAAGCTCTACACCGTGATCCTCCGCGATGTCACCGAGCGCGTGCGCGCTCAGGAAGCGCTCGAGCGCAGCAACCTGGATCTCCAACAGTTCGCCTACGTTGCATCGCACGACTTGCGCACGCCGCTACGCGCCATCGGCGGCTTTATCGAGCTGCTGCACAAGAAGTATGCGGTCCACCTCGGCGAAGATGCGGTCGAATTGACCCAGCGTGCCATAGCCGGAGCGCGCAGACTGGACAGGCTGATCGAGGACCTGCTTTCGTATTCGCGCCTGGGCTCTCGAGGGCAGCGATTCGAATCGACGGACTGCCGGGTGGTGTTCGACGACGCGGTCCGCCTGCTGGAAGCCGCAGTGCGCGAAGCCGGGGCCGAGGTGACAGCCGATCCGCTGCCCACGGTGCTCGCGGATCGGGCGCAGCTGGTCCAGGTGTTCCAGAACCTGATCGGCAATGGCATCAAATACCACGGCGAGCGGTCCCCGAAGGTGCATGTATCGGCTGCGAGACAGGACGATGCGTGGGTGTTCTCGGTGTCGGACAACGGCATCGGGATCGACCCCAAACATCACGAGCGCATCTTCGAGATCTTTCGCCGGCTGCACACGCGGCACAAGTATCCCGGCACCGGGATCGGATTAGCCGTATGCCGCCGCGTGGTTCATGGGCACGGCGGCACGATGTGGGTGAACTCGGAGCCGGGCGCGGGAAGCACGTTCTTCTTCACGATCCCGGATGCTAGGCAGCCGCGATCATGACCGACACGCTTGCGGCGAGCAGGCCGGCCGAGATCCTCCTGGTCGAAGACAATGACGACGACGTCTTCCTCACCCGGATGGCGTTCGAGCAGGCGAAACTGATCGTCAATCTGCATCACGTGGATGACGGCGAAAAGTGCATGGCGTTTCTGCGCAAGCAGCCGCCATACGCCGACGCGCCCACGCCGGACCTGGTTCTGCTCGACCTCAACCTGCCCGTCATGGACGGGCGCGAAGTCCTGGCGGAGATCGTCAAGGACGAAGCGCTCAAGCACCTTGCCGTGGTGGTCCTGACCACATCCTACGAGGCCGAAGACATCGCGGCCATGTACAAGCTGCGCTGCAACTCCTACATCACCAAGCCGGTCGATTTCGAGAAATTCGTCGACGCGGTGAGGAAGCTGCAGGACTATTGGTTCACGGTAGTAATCCTGCCCACCGCGAGTACGCCGCCAGGCGGGGCGCGCCGGTCACGTCCGAGCTGATGTAGCGCTGCGGCCTGCGCGGCCGCGAGCTGCTTCGGTTGTGGCCCCGCTCGCGGCGTCATTCACCACGTGCGGCGGGCCGGGTACAATCGCCAGCTCTCCGCCTCCGAAGACGCGAAACCGCCATGTCCGTGCTCGCCCTCATGCTCCTGATCCTGTTGAACGGCGCGTTAGCCATGTCGGAGATGGCGATCGTCGCCTCGCGCCGGACGCGGTTGCGCGAGCGTGTGCGCGGTGGTGACCGCGGCGCCGCGGTCGCGCTCGAGTTGCACAACGCGCCCAACGTGTTCCTGTCGACGACCCAGATCGGGATCACTCTGGTCGGGGTGCTGCTCGGTGCGGTCGGCGAACGCGCGGTGAGCAGCGATATCGCTCTGTGGCTGAGCCGCTTCCCCGCGCTGGCGCCCCACAGCGCCGGGCTCGCTCTGGCCCTGGTGGTCATCGTCATCACCTATGTCTCCCTCGTCGTGGGCGAGCTGGTGCCCAAGCGGCTTGCGCTGTATCACCCGGAGACGATCGCGCGCTTCGTCGCACGGCCGATGTGGGTGCTGTCCCGTCTGACCTATCCGGGCGTGCGGCTGCTCGGGATCTCGGTCGACCTCTTCCTCAAGCTCGTGCGAGCTCGGCCCCCGTCAGGTCCGACGATCACGGAAGCAGAAATCCGATCGATGATCGAGGAGGGCACGCGCGCGGGCGTGCTGCTCAAGGCGGAGCAGGACCTGCTCACCAATGTCATCCGCTTCGCCGACCGCAGCATCTCGCTGCTGATGACGCCGCGCAGCGAGATGGTCTGGCTCGATCTCAACGACCCGGTGGAGGTCAACAAGCGCAAGATCATCTCCAGCCCGCACGGGCGGTTTCCGGTGGCGCGCGAGAGTCTCGACGAGGTCGTGGGACTGGTGCAGTCGAAGGATCTGCTGGTACGCATCCTGTCCGAGGAGCCGTTCGACATCGAAGCCGCGCTGCGCCCGGTGACCTACATTCCGGACGCGACCTCCCCGCTCACTGCGCTCGACATGTTCCGCACCACGCCCGAGCACATGATGCTCGTGGTCGACGAGTATGGAGAGGTGAGAGGGGTCGTCACGCTAACCGGGGTTCTCGAGGCCATCGTCGGGGCACTGCCCGCGCGGGGCGAGGTGCCCGAGCCCAGGATCGTGCGCCGCGAAGACGGCTCCTGGCTCCTCGACGGCATGCTGTCGCTGGAGGAGCTCAAGGAGACGCTCGGCATACCGCGGCTCCCCGGCGAGGAGGAAGCGGGCTACGAGACGCTCGCCGGGTTCGTGCTGGAGCGGCTGGGGCGCATGCCGCGCATCGCGGACCACTTCGAGTGGAACGACCTGCGGTTCGAGATCGTGGACATGGATGGCAAGCGGATCGACCGCGTGCTGGTGACGCCGCCTGCCGCACCTGGCAGTTCAGGAGAACGGAACGCGTAGGGGGCAGACGAGTACGACTCCGGAGCTGGGCAACAGACCCGTTCACACTCTGCGGGTCCGTCCCACGAGTCAAGGCGTAATGCCGGCACGTAGGCAACCATCATGAGGTGCTCAGCGACTCGCTCATCGATGCAGTCCGCAGCCCGTCACGAACTCCGGATTCCGCAAGGCGATAGGCGTCTTGTGCACTGCATTGCGCGAGGCGTTTCCGCTTGCCCTCTATCGTCCCGACGGGATTGCGTCTTCGGCGCGACGATGAGCAATGCGGACTGCCAGGTCCTGTAGAGCGAGCTAAGAGCCTCGCTTCCCGTTATCGCGGGAACGCCTGCTCCAACACCCGGTTCAGCTCCTTCACCAACTGCTTCCGCACAAACGCCGATTCGGCGCCGGATCGCAGTGGAGGAATGAGGAGCTCGGGAAGACTGGAGATTCTCAGCAGCCGCGGAGAGACGTCTACGGCGCGTTTGTCTCGGAACGTGATCTTTGGCGCCAGCGTGATGGTGACCTCCGGGCTGGCGTCCATACTCGTGGCGAGAACGCATAAGATGTCTTGCGGATCCAGCTCCAGGACCCTGTTTTCCGTGACCGCCTTGGCGAGCGCCGCTCGCCGGACGCGCATCGTGCCGCTGCATCTCGCGCCCTTGATGAGCTCGAAGGTCAGGCTCGCCAGCTCCTCCTGTGCGCTGGAGTCGGTCTCGAACGCTCCGTAGCACTCGACCCACGCGGATCGTCCCGACCGGAACTGCTCCACGCACGGGTTATCGGAGGTCGCCGCGGCCGGCGCAATCCCGGTCCCGGACATCGCTGCAAGTCCCGCGAGCTGGAGCAGCGAACCAAGCACGACTGCGAGCCGGGGCCGGGCGAGACTTCGGAGCTTCATTTGCCGCGTGTTGTAGCCAGTTGCGCGGGGGCACGGCCCGCCCACAACCGCTCAGGTTTCCGGGCCTTGGAGTATATCGCCCAATCGCAACGGCGCATCGCACGAGACGGCGAGCCGGAAAGTCTCAGCGAGGCGAACACCCATCCAGAGGATGATTCCGGCAGCGGCGAATGATGATGCATCCGGTCCTCCCCCTTGGGAAGCGCAAGTGGTCACAACGGTACTGCGTGCAATCCCCGGAGCCCGATGGGCACTTCGCGAGCAGTGGCTGCCCGTCAAGACGGAGATGGCCGAGCGCCGGCCTATGGATTGGGCCCGCTTCCCATGGCCGAAGTCGTCGGCGCAGCGACCTCGCGCGATCACGGGTTTGTGCTTCGCCGGTCTGCTTGCCGATTTCCATCGGGAGGTTTCCATGCTCGACCTCCGTCCCGTATGTGAACATGACGTGGCGTCGTTGCACGCGGACTCGCCCGTAGCGACGATCTGCAGCTTCGAGTGGACGTTCTGCTGCATCAGTGTAGAAACGGTGGTCCGGAACGTCTGCCCGAGCTGCGGAGACGGCCCCGGGCCGGTTGCGCCGCCGCACGTTGCGATGTGATGAGCCTTTCCCCTGGAGATGAGCGACTGGTTGGTCCGCGTCGGTGTACGACCTTCGCGCCATGGGTAACTGCCTGTCATACTCCGCCGCGAACCACACCGCCGTGATCGAAGGATTCCATCACCGCCAGGGCGATGGATGCGCCCTCAGGCGTGACCTCGACTTCCGCAGGGCAGCGCTGGAGACCGCCTTGAGCGCTCCTGGGAGACATGATATGGTCGGTTCGCCGTACTTCGAGCGCCACTCGAATCTTCCGCGGCAGCTCAAGTCTGATCACGGAGACTTCGAGCCGCTTCGCTGACGACGAGCTGGCCTCGAGTGTCGTCGGCGTCGGCGGTGCCGGGAAGAGCCGCCGCTGCCTTGACCAGCATGCCGGACCCTTCCACCCCCAACAAGACCTTACGGAGGAGACCAGTATGACAGCTAGATCGAGCGTGGTTGCGATATCGAGCCTGTTTGCCGTCGCCGCATTCGCCGGCAACAATCCGGTCGACGAACCTTGGTGGCCGAGCGAGTTCGGCGCCAACGACGAGATGGGTGCGTCACAGTACATCACGCCTGAAAAGCGGATCGAGGCGGCGAAGCTGGTCAAGAAAGGCAAGATGGCGCTGCTCGGCATGCCCTATAGCAACGCAATGCCGCTGGTCCCGGGCCGCACGTTCGCGCTTAGCATCCCGGGTGCGCCCACGCATGGCCCGCTGCCCTGGCCAGGAGATGGATTCGCGCAGACGTTCATGGACGAGCTGCTCACCGCCGAAATCGGGCAGGTGGGTACGCAGTGGGACGGCTTTGCGCATCCGATGATCCGCATACAGGGTAAGCCGGGCTGGAAGGACGGCAACTACTTCTACAACGGTGTGCGCCTCGAAGACGTCGACACCCCACGGGGGCTCAGGAAGAACGGTACGGAGAAAGCCGGCGGGTTCTTCACCCGTGGCATCCTCGTCGACGTGGCAGCGCTCAAAGGTATGACGCGCCTGCCGAAAGGTTACGCAATCACAGTCGAGGACTACAAGGCGGCGTTGAGGATGCAAGGCACGGCAGACGCGACAAGGGGAGATGTGGTGCTGTTGCGCACCGGCTGGAACAGCCTGTGGAAGACAAACCATCTGGGCCGGCCGGTGGGCGACAAAGTGAAGAGCGACGAGCAACTGGCGAAGGATACCGCCGAATTCAACTCCGGCGAACCGGGAGCGGCGCCGGAGCTATGCGACTATCTCGCCGCGAAAAAGATCTCCATGATCGGCTCGGACACATGGGGATTGGAAGCGCTCGACTTCGCGAAGGGTTTGCCGTCGACGGGATTCGCATACTGCCACATGAACCTGATCGCCCGGCGCGGGATCAGCAACTTCGAAAATCTCGATCTCGACGAGCTGTCGACCAACCAGGCGTACGAGTTCCTGTTCGCATGGGCACCGCTCAAGCTGGTGGGCGCGACGGGTTCGCCAGGGAATCCGGTTGCAGCGTGGTAGCGCCGAGCGCATTCAGCGCGGAGTGGAAGCAATCGGCTTCAGCGGTGAAGGACAGTGTCCAGAATATGGGAGAGACCGGAATGGGTCGCGTCTCGACGCTTCGCCAAAGTGCTTCGATCCCCATTGGGGGAGGGTGCTGACTCTTCGACAGTAAGCCCCTGGTTAACCCTCCGCTGCCCGTCCACGACCCCGTGGACGGGCAGCTCCTGGGTCCGTTCATGCGTCGCTGAGCCGCAGTTCGCCTGACCGGTGGGAAGGGCTGGGATCGGACGGTTGAGTGCGCCGTCCGATTGCCTAGCGCCGGAGGTCGGAGCCTCGTGGCTGCAAGGGCCCTATTGGTTCTGCATAGGGTGTTCGAGTCGGCTGCCGGTGACGTCCGAATCCGGTGACGTATCGGGAACGAAGCGGACGAGCTTGGCGCTGACCGAACCGATCAACACCTCGCTCTCGAGTTTCAGGACCTCTCGGCTTCCTTCGGCGGAGACCCAGAGATAGGCTTTCCGCAGGCGTTTTTCCCCGTCCGTATCGGTGAGCTTCTTGACCACCGGTCTGATCTTGTATGCATCGTACTGCTTGCCGGCAACCGTGACGTTCTCCCGGCCCTCGACATGGAAGGAGATCAGGTACCGATGCTCGCCGTTGAACACGTCGAAACTGAGATCCTCGGCGGGATCGATCGGAAGGCTGAGAGCGAGAAACGTCGCCGAGATCGGATCGAAAGTGGGGTTCTCCGATTTGAATGAGAGCTCTTTGGAGTTCCCCGGCGCGTTCGATTTTCCTTTAGTGGACTTGGCGTGGATCCACCCATCCGGCGAGAAATTGATCTCGAGATTGGTGAACCTGGAATTTTCCGTCTGCTGGGACAGAAACTCTACCGGCTTGAGCTCCCGCGCGGAAAAGACGCTCTCGCTCCGATGACGAAGGTCGTAGAACAGGCTCACCAGCTT